>Ga0065711_1004518_pt1 | contig 31199 bp, 15 predicted proteins | sample Hoacrofraction12_FD_59098 | JGI IMG/M metagenome (GOLD analysis project Ga0065711, IMG submission 59098) | Hoatzin crop microbial communities from Cojedes, Venezuela - Epithelial fraction 12 v2 (version 2) | ecosystem: Host-associated > Birds > Digestive system > Esophagus > Crop | place... | reverse complement strand
CAGTCCTCCTCGACCAAGGGAAAGTCGTCCTCTTTGTAGGCTTCTTCTCTTACCTCCGGGGCCTGGGATTCCTGAGGGCCTGCCTTGGCACTGAAGACTGAAGCAAAGAAGGCATTCAGTAGCTCTGTCTTCTCCGCATCCTCCATCACCAGGACACCCACCTCATTCAGCAGCGGCCCCACGTTGTCCCTAGCCTTCCTTTTGCTGCTGATGTAGTTTTATTGCTTTATCTGGAATTATTTTTGTTGCTGTTTTATCATCTGCTCTGAATATTTGAAGTACTAATATGAATTCAGATCGTGCCACTTACTGTGATCTTTTGAAGTTTTAGAATCATAGAATCATAGAATGGTAAGGATTGGAAGGGACCTTAAAGATCGTCTGGTTCCAACTCCCCCTGCCATGAGCAGGGACATCTTCCACTAGACCATGTTGTTCAGAGCTCCATCCAGCCTGGCCTTGAACACTTCCAGGGAGGGGGCAGCCACAGCTGCTCTGGGCAACCTGTGCCAGTGCCTCACTACCCTTATGGTGAAGAATTTCTTCCCAATGTCTAATGTAAATCTGCCCTCTCTTAGTTTACAGCCATTCCCCCTTGTCCTATCACTACACATCCTTGTGAAAAGTCCCGCTCCATCCTTCCTGTAGGCCCCCTTCAGGTACTGAAAGGCTGCTAGAAGGTCACCCCGGAGCCTTCTCTTCTCTAGGCTGAACAGCCCCAACTCCTCAGCCTCTCCTCATAGGAGAGGTGGATGTTTTGCATGATGTGAATGCTTTAGGTTTTTTTAAAGATGTCTTTAAAGAAGTCTTGCTGGCATACAGCTGACTTTTTTGCCAAAAAAATGTCCAACTGGTGCCGGAGTAGGAATGGCATTTGTGGCACTTCAGGCATAGAAAAGCAGGCGTTTGGTGTAAGTGAGTTACCTTGGCTCCCTATGCGAGGGAATGTCACAGGCAAGGATTCATCCCATGTAAGAGATCTACATTAGGGAGGATTAATTACATAGGGGATACAACTGGGAGCCTTAAGGCTTAGGGGTAGGCTTCAGGTGAGCAATCCCCTGGGCACCACCTCTGCAGCCTGGGGACAGCTCTGCTGAACCGCTTTTGAGAGGTGGTTTTATTTCCTTGCCCTCTCTTTCATGCAGTTGTGCGGTGCGATTCCTTCAGCCTTGCGGTAGTGGAGGGAGGTTGTCAGGGCCAAGATAACTGTAGTTATTTTCTTTCTGTAGCAGACTTGTGTACTAACTAAACATAAGTATCAGGATTTTCACATTCCTATAGCGTCCTGGGTTTGGCCAGGACAGGGTTAATTTTCACCGGACTCCAGGAAGTGGCACAGCCGGGCGGGTGACCCCACCTGGCCAAACAGAGCCGGGTGTTCCATACCATGTGCCGTCATGCGGGGTTCCGGTGGGGGGGAGCTGGGCGGCGCGAGCTCCCTCGCGGCTGGGGAGTTCGCTGCGGCGGTCGTGGAGGGCGGCTCTCTGGGTTGTGCTGTTTGTGTTGTGTTTTCCCCTTAACTGTATCGTTGTTGTTCCTGTTCCCTTTGTTTGCTGTTCCGTTAAACTGCCCTTATCCCGACCCACCGGTTTCTGCCTGTTTCTTTCCATTCTCCTCCGCGCCCTGGCGGGGGAAGTGGCGGCCGCGTGGCGCTTCTGTTGCCGGCCGCAGCCAAACCATAACATATAGTCAACAACATTTATTTATATTTTGAGTTTTACCTGCATTGCAAGACATTTATTACTCTATTTAATGTGCAATACTGTCCAATTAATTAATTAATGAAAAATTCCCTGTCTCCTTTTAAGGGATTAAAATAATATTTTATGGTGTGTGTGTGTGACACCGGTTACAAATTAAAATGGCAACGTTTGCTACAATAATGGTTTTTATGTTGGAGAACCAGACCAATAGATAAGATTATAGAAAGACGAATGAATCAACAAATGAATTAAATGATTAAAAGCTTAAGCTGGCACTGAAGTTTATATGTTTATTCTGATATGTAAAAAATCTATTGATCTAAATTTTGATCAGTAATATTTACAAATTTATTCTCATATACATCATTATTGCTGCATTCTCATGTATTAGAAGTGTGCTATGTTACCCAAGTAGGCCCCTGGCACTTCAGCCTGAGCACTGCTTACCCAAGCTTCTGCAGTTGCTCAGACACTTTGAGGAGCTCTGCTTTCCATGCATGGGTAGGGCTTGCATCAAAAAAAAAAAAAAAGAGCAGAGGGAAAAATATTTCCCCCAGGCAAAATTATACCATATAGGTGCATCAGTTCATTGGTGGCAGTATGTGTTGTGTGTGAAAGCAGGCTGAGGAGAGGTGATGGGGACATCCCTGGGTCTGGATGGCACTGCCACATCTCAGAGGGCTGTGGCTGGAGAGGGAGGGAGAGTGGGCAGGGGCTCTTGGCAGTGCCTCCTCCCTCGGGACGGGGTTGCCTTTCTGAGCACAGTGAAGCAGAGAAGGCAAAGGAGTAAAGACTGCATGAGTTTGGCCGTTGGCATGAATAAGAGCTGGAGGAGAGGGAGGCAGGAGGAGGTCAGACCCACCTAAAACATGGACCCATGTCAGGATTGTGAGCTTGGACTGCAGGGCAGTGCATCTCTGGAGATTTGTTTGTTTTCAGAGATCTGTGTTTCTCCAGGGCTTTTAAGAGTTAGGTTCTGTGGGTAAGAGTTTCTTTTCCTAACCGCTTGTTCATCGTTTTCTTGACACATCCTCTGAAAAGGCATTATATTAGATGTCACGCACAGTTGTGACCTTGATGCCACTGGGGAAGGGTGCATGCGTGCCCTCCCCTTCTCTGAGTTTGGACCTTTTCAGGGGTCTGAGGTCTGATTTTAGGACTGGAGAATATGGGTACTCTCTGTACCATGCTGCAAAAAGGCATGTACGGAGAACAAAAGATGTGAACCTGGAGGTTTCTCTTATAAAATAGAGCTTGAAACAGACTGCTTACAGTAGACAAGTAACTCCAGAAAAGCAAAACTGGATCAAGCTGAACCTGGAGTTTAAGAGCAGAAAGCTGGGCAACGGACATGGTCTGCTGGTGAAAGAAAAAGTACAAAGGATCTCCAAAGGCAAATAGTTTAACAGAATTAATTTTCTTATAGATTATGCACAAACACAGAAAAAGAATTAGAAAGAAAAGACTCTGAAATCAGAAGTTAAATGCCTAGGGGATGCATCTAGCATCCATTGGTAGGTGATGCTAAAATTATAACTGCTTTCAACAGGTGTAGGGCCCTGATCTGGCTCTTTCGAGGAGGCCTGCAATATGTCCTTCGGGCCTTCTACCCTTTTTGGCTCTTTGATTTCAGCAGCTTTTTTTGCAGATCTGGGTCTGAGTTCACAGGGATTGAGGACTAGGAGAGCATGTTTTGATATTAGCATCTGCCACACTGGGGAATTTGGCTACTGGCTTCCAGTCCTGCCCAGCATTTCACGCAGATCAGAATCGACATCAGCTAAACCTGTAATTTAAGTACTGGCCGTGTGTATCCTTCTGACTCTCCAGTTTGCAGTGCCCCTCTATATTTTTTCCTAAACAGAAAAATGGTAATTAAAATTATATGAGGAACATACAATTGGACATTGAAGCTGTAAAGCACAAAAAGCATAGCCAACATATGTAAGAACACAAACTAAAATACTGGTTCGCATTTTTCGTATTCTTCACCTGACAGCTGAAATCACAGATTATATCCAGAATGAGAAACATTGTGTGCTTGCCTAATATATATTGCAACATTTTAACGATGTATTATTTATAGAGAGTCATAAATATATTATTTTACATTTGTAGATATTTAGTGGCATGGTTCTAAATGATATTTTTACAGGAAATACAAACATGCTGGTCTGTTTGGAGTCTGAAGTGACCCTGCTGGAACAAGCCGTAACGGGCACCAGTAGCAGGCAAAATGGGGCAGGGGAGCCAGCAGGAAGATGCTAAATACTCCTGTGAGAGTCGAGACAGTACAGCTTATAACTGCAGATGCTGAAGCGCATAGGTAACTCTACTTAGGGGAATAATTTCATATTGGTTCTTAAGGGTTCTTTTGTCTTTGTAATTGCATTCTCTTGTAAATAAATATGGAGGATATCTTACCAAACAGAAAACACAACATCTTTTACAATAGGAAGCTGCAATATTTAGAGTCATGTCATGTCACAAGTTGTTGCCTGAACACACATTTACTTCTGGGAAATCTGGTACAGCTGTCCTGAAATAGCTGCTTACTCCATTCAGATTCTTATTAAAAAAATTCTATTAAAATTGGGATCTGAACTATTTGGGTTTTTTAAAGGCCCTGTTTTTGTCAGCCCAGCTATCTGAGAGTTCATAAGCATTTCTCAACATGAACAACCTGAAATGTGTTTTAAAAGAAAGCCATTAGAAACATTGTTTTCAAATATGTTTCACAGTTTATTGATGCTGAGTAATGCAAAAAATTATGAAGAAATGCATCTAAAGTAATTTTGTCACTGGACCAACATAGGAAGTTTGAGTAGTCTCATAATGAGTAATAAACAATGTGCAGCAGGAACTGCAGAGAGGAGGCGAGTGCATGACTGCAATAGCAGTTTCACGGGCTAGTTGTGGGTGTTAAGGTCCTCTCCCTTCCCCCAGATGCAGAAATGAGCATCTAGCGGCACGAACAATTGCTGTTCCATCGTCTGTCATACACAGGCTGCTAAAAGATTATGGACATTGAGATGTGTGTCAAAAACGACATTAACGTGGAAAGTCTATTCCCTTGCCATGGTGCTCTCTAGGGTAACTTGTGCATGGTCTTCTCACTGCAGCTGTGGTCTTACCATTATCACCAGCAGATGCATGCACTTGCTTATTTCTGCATCCTGTTATTCACAGCAAATGAAAACCAGAAGGTCCATTTCAGCTGTATGCATGTTCTCCAGTTAATCTAATAACTTCATCTGTTTTCTCCTGCAGATGGGCTTCTTCTCTCTCATCTGCAATGTAAATCTCTAAAGTGCTGTGGGAATTACTTTAAGCAATGTTGACGGTTGGACTTGATGATCTTTGAGGTCTTTTCCAACCTTAGTGTTTCTATGATAAGAGAGGCATTTACTCTGGAACGGGTAAAGAACTTTTATTCCCTTTTAACAGTTTTGAATCAATTAGTTAATAGATGGTTAGTTGTTCATGTAGCTTGATGGCTCCTTGGCAGCGTCCTGAGAAGGCAGGAATCCTTGGATGGTGTTCTTGCACCACGGTGACATAATATATGTGACATCATCCTCTACCACAGTGGTTTTTAGCAGGAGGATGGAATTAATCCAGCAGACTGGGGATTTCTGGAGAAGGTATTCTAGTTTTGTCCTGGCAGATACTGAAAAGAGTAAGAGTACCAGTAGGACGAAGTTCTTGTTAAAGCCATCTTTGCTCCACCCTGTATGGTATATTAACCATACCTCAGGCTTCCATCTATATCTGTACCTCTCAATCTTATTACCAATTACTGGAACCAGCCACTCTCCATATGTATTTTAGAAATTAGTCTCTGATTATTAAATCATGACTGCATGTTAACACCCATTATTTTTATAAATCCACTGCAGACTCCCATGCATTATAAATAAATTGTATTAACTCCAGTTCATATGAAATATTTATAAATATTATGGAAAGGGCTGACTTTCTGTGCATAGTTATTAGACATTATAGATTATAGAAGATTGCAAATGGTCAATTACATAAGATTATGAGAATACAGACTTAAAACTAGGCTCATAATCCTATGACAAGAGAGACACGCAAAACCAAGATTCCAGCTGGGTTCAAGAAGAGTGACATGCTTTATGTTTCTTAATTATCTTTATTTCTCAGTAGTATTGCGGTTGCCAGAGCTCAATTTACTGTGTGCCAATGAAAGAGTAATAAGTTGCAGAGACACTCCTATATCACATGAGAATGTTTCACTCTCCCATGTTGTCAGAACATAAGCCCATAGAGGACAGATGATTTTAGCTATACGGTGTTTGACTCAGAGCAATTTTGGAGTTTGGGGAAAACTCAGTTGTGAAGTAAATGGTTGTTACCAAAAACCCTGCTGGAGATGGGCAAGGAGGCTGTTGATGTCACTGAATGTTCAGCAACTAATAGGAATTGTAAATCTAAATATTCTTTTGCAAATCTAGGTCGTAAGTCCTAACTGAGTCTTTGGAAAATATCCACTAGTGAGGTAATAAAAACCAGAAGCCAGAGTAGGAGTACTGAGGCTGCTGGTTCACAATGCTCTAGTTTACAGAGTAAGGAAGGACATGGCTGAGTAACAGGAAGAAGTTTTTTAAAATGTTCATCCAGGTTCCACTGAATCTAATGGAAGGCATCTGTGCTTCTCTGGGAGAACCTGGGGACACCAGTGACAAATACCTCTGAAATCTTCAGCCTGGTGGTCTAAGATGGCCTGTTGTACAGCAGCCCATTGTTTTGCCCACCAGGGATTATAAACTTTCGAGAAGCTTTACCTTTTTGCTTTGGTAAGGAAGCTCTTCTAAGAGGACTTGGTATGGTCTTTTACATATGAATGAGGAACCTATTTACCCAATCTCCTCTCATCCACAGCTGTCTTCTGACTAAATCTAGGTTATGTCCCTAGTTAGAAAGTTTAATTAATAAATAAGTTAAATGTTTGTACAGCACCTTGAAGCTGTAAAGTGCTGTCTAAGTCTCGCGTACTAGCAAGTCTCTCAATTATGATACAGCTTGTTTATACAAATATGTTTGATGTCCTCAGAACATTTGGACTAAGTGGAGCATATTTCCTGTTGAGAATAGATTTTGATGGTTGGAAAACATGCATTGTGAAATGCAGACTGCTGTCACAGCATCTAGTTCAGGAAAATAAGTGTAAAACAATTTGCAGCATTAAAACTACATTTTCTAAATATTTGAAAGCAGTAGTAAAAGATTTCAAAGAATGCCCTCTTCCTGGTTTAATCTGAATTGTGTTGCTTTGCTGATTATAGGAGCATCTGCAAGTTTTATTATAGTGGTGTTGCATTTGACTGCAGTTAATGCGCTGACTATTTTCATTATGTATTTTTATGAGTTTATCATTTGGACATTTTAAAATGGAAATATAATGAAAAACATAATAGAATTAGGAAGCTCTTCTCTAGAAGAACAATTTTCTCTATGGCCTGCTTCTGCCAATACCATTTTTCTCATAGTAGTTAAGCAGAGGAGAGTGCTGGCTTTGAGAACACTGGGACTTGCTGTGAATTCCAGGACTGCAGTCAGGGAGAAGTCTTTCTCTAAACCAGCCCTGCTATCACTGTAGTTACAGGAGAGATGTAATAAGATGCCTGAGAAGACTAAGACAAAATGTAGTCTGAGCCCTCTTCTATTTTCACACAGGAGACAATGGCTTCTCCTTGTATATACCAGGCTGTACCTTATTACCATAGCTTTCTTTGACTTAAAATATCTTTAGCATTCTGATTCTCTAGTGTCGAAGCTGACAGGCAGTGCCCTGGCAAGCAGAATATATTTTTTTTTTTTTCAGGGAAATATTTCACATCATTACAATGCTTTTCAACCCCTACTAAGGATAGTTTATGAACTACAATGCCACTGCTAACACTGCTAATGCCAGTAAAGAAGTCACATTTTGCTGTGATGGAGAAGAAAATTTATGCCTAAGGACATCAGAGAATGCACGTGCATTTTGGGTAAAGAGCTGTTAGACTTCTAACAGCCATGTCAGAATTCATATGCTTGTAACCGAAAACTGATACTGGATAGTTAAGCCATGCCAACAGATAGCCTCAAAGATATGCTACCAAGGATACAGTATGCTATTCATAGCATTAAAAAAGCTTTAAGGTAGAAAACTCAGAACTGCTCACCATTAGGCTGGCTCTGCTGCCACTGAAGTCAAAAGTAGAACTCCTGTCAGCCTCCATAGGAACCACGCTGCACTACTGACACATGCGACAGTGAATTTCATCATTAATTGCGTGACCAAATATCTTAATTGTAAATCTGACTCAGCCTTACTCATCAGTAATATATTAAGAGTATAGATGAGCAAAGAGCAACTGTTCTTGCAATGACTGTCAAGCCTTCAGCATTATGGGTTTTTTTGCAGATGAAGTTAAAGTTGAGAGGAGATAAAGAAAACCCCATTCAGAATAGTGGTCTGATAAGAAATAGCTGCTTACTCAGTGATTAGGAAGTCACTTAAGTGATGGTTAAGAGAATGATTCTATGAACTTGAGCACTAGCCTGCTCATGTGTTGCTTTCCCTCAACTCCCTGGGAGCCACTGTGCTCCAGCAGCAGTAAAAAATAACGGCAGGTAGGGCTGTAAAACGCTTCCTGGGTCCCAGTCTGTGCCCTCCCTCCTCCGGGCTCCTGGGGTGCCTCGTTCCATCAAGCCTTGCCTGCCGCTGGGCTGAGGGCAACACCCACACTGCACAACTGCTTTCACAGGCAAAAACTAGCTGGCCTAAAACTCTCCGTTTGTAACTTCATGATCTTCTGTAATGCTGCTTTCTGAGACCATGGTTAATTCCCATCTTCTATGTCAGCTGTTACCCAGAAAAGAGTTTCTGAAGGGTGCTCAGGTGCCTGGGAGCTTCCGCCTCCCAGGCTACAGCCGTTCGTTCCCTGCAGTTGCTTTTTGTAAGCCAAAGGCAGTTTTTTTCTGCTGTTCCAGCTCTTAGCTCTATTTTCTCTGCTGTTTTCTATCCGATGGAAATCAGATGACAGGCAGAACTACAGCTAGAATTAAATTGAGTAATCGTCAAATTCATTATTTCAGACTTCTACCTATGTTTTGCATATCTGAAAGCTGGTAATGATTCTTCTGTGGATAATTTATCATTGGTGCAACCTTTTCTTGTCTCACCTTTTCCCCTATCTTATCAACCGAGATCAAGCCCGTAGAATAGAAATATCTTCCACTTTCCTGCCTAACGCTGTACTGAGACCTGCTGATTTCTCTGCCTGTGATCCCACACCTGCAGCACTGCTCTGCATCTTTGGATTTTCCTTAACTATCTCATGTTTTTTTTTATTAAATACATGACATGACACTGCAGACAACTTGAGCTGTCTTCAGCGTATGCTTTTTGCTCCTGTAACACAGCAGCCGTGGGAATGAGCTGCTCTACTTTAGCCTACTCCCGCTAATCTGAACACACAGTACTCTGCCGCAGCTTCACCAATGCACAGGACTTCTGTTTTGCTGAACACGTGTTTGTCCCGTACCTGCTTAATTGACTAAATCTTTGATTTCCTGTTTACTTTAAATCTTGTTTTTCAGCTGAATTTTTTGACCTGTCATTTGGGTGTAGAACCGTCTCTGCTATTTCTGTGGGTGTCTTTCAGTTGAGGTAGCCCGTCAGCACAGGCACCCTGGTCCTGTGTGACCTCAAAGGACTTCTTGTCTACAGGGACTTCAAATCACTATTTACACTGATTAGTAAAGAGCATTTAATATAGAAACTAAAATCCTGCACACTTAAGAAATCTTCACACTGCATAAGCTTTTATGCAGCATCTACGCTGTTTGTCTTATTTTCTGAGATAGTCATTGAAGTCGTAGAATTTTGGTTCTCACTGTGAGCAATTTCCAGTGTTCATCAAATGTTTTCTGGTGATTCCTGAAGCTTCCTGGCTGTCGCCTGGGGTAGCGACCCAAACTCTATTTTTGGTGTATGCAGTTTCCTTCCTGAGAATGATCAGGAGTCCTAATACAGAGTTGGGAGATCGCTGTGTTTTGTTCCCAAGGACAATGCTTCTTCACCCGCCAGATTGTCCAACCGGGCAAAGTTGCAGCTAGTATCTAAAGTATCTGTTTTGTTTGATGGGGAAATGATGGATGATCACAGTGTGGATCCTTTCCTTGTTTCTTCAGTAAATATGAAGACTTTTTCATGCTTTACTGCGTGAAATCCTGTATTTGTTTACATGCCTGTATATAGTACTAATTTGCATTTGGTTATATTGTTAAAAATCAGAAGAATTTAATTTATTACATTTTGTTTAGTTAAATGCAATTTCTAATCAAAAAGTAGTAGATCCCATGATACTCTTTACATTCTTTGTAGCACATGTACATTTTAAAGAAATGTACAGTATGTATTGAGATCATACTAACTGGCATGAGGGTTTCCAGAGCAATTGCTTTAACTGAAATCTACAGTAAATAGAAGAATAAACGCTGAGGTAAATATTGGTAGCTTTATATCTTCCCATAGCACAACAGGGAGTGCTACAAGAAAGCAGTCAATTTCTATACAGGCTTTGTTTTTCAGTGCTGGTTTTCCAGTGGGTATAGCGATCTGGAACTGAAAAGGCACAAAAATAGTTGCTTTCACGTAAGCAAAATGCATTCCCCGGCACTCTTGTCCAAGCACCTGATCAAGAAATGGCCAGTGAGACATGTGAGATCCCCAAGCTATAGCTGTATTAGCCTAGCTGAGATGAGGATGCCTTGGCACGTTTGTGTGACACTGCAGCGTGAGATCCCCCTGCCCGTGCCAGCCGAGGTGGCATGTCCCCAGCACGAGGTGGGCTGGATCCCTGTGGAAGGCAGAGGAGGCCATGGAGTGCATCTCAGCAGCTTGTAGAGGTGAGCACTGCCTGTCTTCTTGCCCCTTTGAGTTGTCCCATCTAATGAATCTTTGAAACCTTTGTTCCTCTGGTTCCAGTTCTAGCTCTCCAGCTTTATTCTTCTGTTACTATGAAACATGTGTATAGATATAGAATATTTTCCAGCCAAGTAGATGAAGAGAATTATACTCCCCAGTACTTATTAACATGTTACCTGGATGTGATTTCCTTAGGAGTTATAGTACAAATGTGTGTTAAAATACATGAATGATGTAACCGTTGAAATATTTTTAATTAACAGAACTAATAATATCCCTTTCACCAACCAGTGGAAGAAAGTAATCAAGCATGGGTAAGTGAATCTGTTTTATTTTGATGAGAAATATCAGTTACACTTTCTTAAACCAGGATACCTCCCAGTTCCCCACCCCACTCTGAAATTTGGAGTGCAGGGTCAGGAGAGGCGTGAGATCGGCCAGTCAAACCATCTCTTTCTCTCAGATCATTCAGTTTCTCCCTGTTTGCTCTCAGGCTCAATAATTCACTGAATTAATAATTAAAAATATGTTTTTAATTTTTAGTTTGAACTAATCTGCCTTCAGCTTTCAGCCCTTGCTTCTTGTTATGCTTTTTCCTGCTAAAAATCTCTTTAGTGCCTGCTATTTTCTCCTCACGAGGTGCTTATCTGTTGTAATCAACTCACCACTCAATCTTCTTCTTGATAGGATAAACACATTGAGCTGTTCAGGCCTCTCACCACTGTAAGGTATTTCCTCCAGCCTAAAATAATGTATGTGAGTCTCTTCTGCACATTCTTCAATTTTTTTTAACATCCTCTACCTTACACGGCTTCTCATATCTAAAAGGAGCAATCTATCGCTTTTTTTTTTTTCTTTTTCCCTAAGGAACAATCATTATACAATGACCCTATGCAAGCCTCAAAATAACATGAATTGAATTTCTCTTGACAGCATTCATTTATTAGGCAGTGAAGCCAGCTGAAGGTATCTGGATCTTACTGCTTCGCTTTCGTGTGAACCAGATTGCACCAAAGTCCTCTGATTCATCGTAGGGGAAGGTGAACAGTGGCACATGTCCCCAGGAGGCGCCACCTAGCCATGTCACAGCTGCTGACGTGTTGGACTTAAACCTGGAAGCTTTGGGGTGATGATAGGATTTGTGCCCAGCACTGGGACAAAGCTAGGGATCATGCTGTGGCCAGCCCTGCTATGCCAAACCTGAGAGCACACTAATACCATAGTGATTTGGTGATTTTAAACGTATCCAATATCTCAAGCAGTAGCAAACATATTGTGGGTACAGAGTGCTCTGAGGAGAAAGGCAAGCTGGATGAGTACCACTGGTACTGCAGCCTTCAGGTTTATCCCGGCTGTGCAGGGGAGGGCTGCAAGCAGAAACAAACTACTTCCCCGCTTCTAGATGTCACGCAGACCCCTTGTTTACTACTCTTGTAATACTGGAATTGTTGGTAACGATATGGTCCAAGAACCAAATGGTATCAACCATCGTAAGTTTAAAAAAATTGGGATTTGCCCAAATTTGGTAATTACCAAATCACTTTGAAATACAGAATAAGTTGTACATAATTAAAAAGGCAGTTTTAGGCCTAATAGAAAGAACAGAAGAATAAAAGGCATACTAATTAAATTTCTCTCTAATCTATATATCTGGTAGAATCAAACTGCCTCTTCAAAGTCAAAGCGAATTACAGGCAGGTTTCTCCTGATGTTGTCGTAGAGAACCTGGCTTTTCTGTTGTCTGTACCCGCAAGACTCCATGTGTGTGCAGGGAAAATGCCCAGTAAGACTTGGCTGTATGGCCAGGGTCTAAATAATCAAAAATTCCTGCACTTATGCAGGAACGCTATATATGGTGAAAGACATGGCACTCATGCTTTCGGCTGCTGAAGCTCCGAGGATTTCAATAGTTGTCTGTGACTGAACAGTCATAGTTCAATAATTTTTCCATTCTATTTAAAAAAGCTATTTAAGAAATTGCTAATACCTCATTTAAAACCTTGATCCTTTTGATGTGATGACAGGGGGTCAAGCTTGGAGGCAGTGTCACAAACAGAAAGATATGAATGTTCAGCATGTAGAAGTATTCATTAATGACTCATAAGCAAGTATGCCTGGCTACTAATTGGAGATTTTTGTGCAGAAGGATTATATTTATGGGTTCCATACAATCTAACTTATTTTCATTCTGCTGCCTGCAAGGCTATCTTTTTGGCAGGAAGAACTTATTAACCAAAATCCTTCCTTTTGTAAATGACAGGGTATTGGGAGGATGGGGAGAGAGGAGGGCAGGTAGGACGTACATCTGAAATGCCAGAGAGATGCTGCGCTGATACAGCTCATACCACCAAATAGTCAAAGGAATGTCAGAAAAGAGGAAAGCTTCTATTCTAGTGCTCCTTATGTCAGTGCATCATTGATGAAACCCAGCTCTACTTCTGCGTGTGAAATCTGAAGTTACACTTTCATGATCCTTTTATTTCTGTTCATTTGTTTTAAAGCAATGCAGCTAAAATACAGTCTGCTTACCATCAAAGTATTTGAATTAACATTTTACATTCTTGGTTGATGCAATTTTCTCATGGTCTCAGGGTTCTTGTTGGAGTCGGAGTTTGTCAGGGAGCGGTGGGGTTTGGCCAGGGAGCCTGAACCTGCTCCCGCCAGGTACAGGGTGCTGCCTTTTTTGCCCATGTGCAGTGGTTGCTCTCCAGCTACCAGAGAGAGTGCAGCCTGTAGAGCGGGCTGAGGCAGAACAACAGTGGAGTGCATGGAGATCCAGTATGTATGGGCTTAACAATGTGCAAGGGAAGACTGCAAACATTTCCTTGGCTTGCTTCCCCTCAAGCTAAGGCCTCTGCTGTTTTCACATTTTATTGTTCTTGAGCAAGAAACAGGTATGATTTCAACTGCTAAAAAAGGTATTGTCTCTACCCTTTAAAAGGACTGAATTATGCATTCTCTGAAACAGTTTTCTTGGCACAGAAAACTCGGTTTTTAAGCTCTTTTGCTTACTCTGTATCATAGCCTAACAGATAGGGATTTCACATGTTTCTGCTGGCAGAACCATATTTTATCCTGTTCTAGCAAGGCCAGATCGATCTATTTTTTAAGATAATAAGTACGTCATTGACCCTGTCTGCTAGCATACTTTATGAATTCATTAACGCTTTCCTGTGTTGTATTATTTACTGTCCTATACAGGTATGCAAACAGAGCTTCAGCCATTGTACTGTAAATCACTGATACACAGACTGATAGCAGTTGCTGTTAATGAGATAGCTCACCTACCACTCGCACGTCAAAGACGTTAAGAGCTGTGTACAACATGCACAGCTTTGGTGGAGGCTGAGTTGGTGTCTGTAATACATGGAGGAAAACTGGGCAGGATGGTTGGCCACATACGTGAGCAGACTGCTATGCCAGCACTTTGCAAAGAACTTTAGAGACATTAACTTAGATGGCCTTCTGATTAACCAGCTTTTCAAAGTCTAGCATAAGCTCTTTACTCTTTGGAAGGAAATACTTCCAAAGAGGATAAAGAATTGTTTTTAATGGAGGTAATCTTCTAATAAATTACTTCCAACCAAGGGGAGACTTGGAGGGGCAAGGTAATCCCAGAGTAAAGTTGATTTAACTTCTCCATTATCCTCAGGAAGGCTCTGGGATTGGAGCTTTGAAGAGCTGTATGTGATGTTTTTAAAAGGTTTCAACAGAGGCTTAAACTCCTATAATGTTAAATATGCTTTCTGAAGCGATGAGATTCTCATACCAGGGGCAAGACATGAGCAACATTTTTGTGTGTGCACTGAAGCAGATGACGTTGGCTTTTTGACAACATTACAAGATGCAAAAATACATTTTTTTTTTCCTTCTGAGTACAGTCTTACTGCTTTCCCAGTTAGCAACAACCAAGTGTTTCGTATTTTTCTCTAGCATTCAGCAGTGTATGCATAGGGAACTTGTGCTCTCAGCTCGGTTCCTAGTGGGCACGACTGTACATCAAAGCTGTGCCTGATGCAGCCTCTGCCCGCGCACTTGAGGTCTGACGTGGAGCACGTTGGCAGGGGAGGTTGGCAAGGCTCATAGTGTAGCTAGGTGCCCTCACTGGCCTGTGCATAAAGAGAATACGACTGCAAATCTTGAGAACTGGCACCTTTTTCATTTCGGTACAAGAAGGAAACCTGAAATTGTCATTTCTCAACAGGACATACTGATGCGCATTACAAGGCTGGGAAAAAACCATGCATTTCATCTACTTTGACAGCTGGCCTTCTGAATTACACTTATGAGCCATATTAGCCTGGTGGCCTTTGGCAGAAGAGGAGCAGGGGTTGCTAGCATTGTTCTTGCCGATCTGGGACAATGTACGGATCTGGATTTCTGCATTCTCTTTGGCACTTTAGTGGCATTTTTAAATGTGACAGCTGTGAATTAGCTCAGCTATTTACAGGCTGGATTGCACATGGCTCACTGACAGGGAAGGTGCAATAGATTTTTTTTCTTCACTTAGTGTTTGATATCTACCAGAAAAGCTGCAGCAGCCAAATATAATAGCGGTCACAAGCCTCAATAAGGCTCTGTTGATCTATTTGCCTTGCTAATTTCTGTAGACAGTTATGTTTGCATCTACAGTCAGTCCTGGCAGGAGGATCTTCCTTGTACAACTCTATGTGCTTGTGTTATGGGATAATGAAGATGAAGGAGATTGTGCACCTGAATTCCTGCCCTCGCACAGGACTGTGCCTCACCCTTGTTAGTTGTTATTCAGGTGCTAATGGTGCTTCTACTTTTCACATGGCCTGTTCGATTGGTGTTCCCTGCTGGATGGGGCTCTGTAATGAATAGTAATGCACGGTGAGAAGTTCACATAGCCCCTGCACTACTACTTTTTCTTCCTTACTAGGAATAGGGGGATAAAAACCCCACAACTGCTCAGCTTTTATTTTCAGAAATTTCTCTCTCTGTTCTCCTTAGCTTGAAAGTAAATTTTTGTTGAATTTCTCTGGTGTAGTAGACAGAAATGAGCTTTTCCTTAGACTGTACTGGCATATCTGTATACGAGGGTGTGCAGAAAGCACCCGGTGGGGTCGGAGGAGAGATGAGGGGATCTCAGCTGGAAAGACAGGGGAGCAGAGAGCAGCCACAGCCTCAAATCCACCCAGGGTGGAGGAGAGAGAAGGCTCCTAAAGCCTTGCAACAGGCTGTGTGCTGGCAGGCTTGAGGCTGGGCATTCATCCAGACTGGGCCACTCTATGAGCAGCCAGCAGGCGCTTGCCTGGGTCCCCTTCCCATGGTGAGAGTTCCAGCAAGTCACCAAGGGACTAAATATGGGAGACACATTTCTTCCTCCAGCCACTAAAAAGTCCCGCTGCTGCCTTCTGTATCAGCCACAAAAATCTCCATGTCCTTGTTGATGCACGTGAGTTTCTCCCATGCATCACGAAAGGGTCTTAAAACAGGGAGATGCTTTCCTCCCTCAGCTCTGGGGGAAACCTGGACTTCACGTGTCAGATTTTGCCTCAGCAGCACCTCTGCAACATCTTGTTGTATAGGCTTAATCATATGGCTCCCTTATGTTATATACTGTGGGTTTCTGGCACAGAGTAGAGGATCGGTGTGGAAAACTATTATCTATCTTGTAAGTATTATTTCTGTGACAAATGCATGTTTACACAAGCACACCCCTTCAGACTGTTAGAGAGTGATCTCTTTTAATCTCTGTAATACCTCTCATACAATTCTGCACAGTCACCACTAAAATGTTATCATGGAAAATCCTTCCTCTTCTGCCCCCTCACATTGCTGAAATCCGATTTTAGCCCGGGAAAAAATAATTTAAAGGATTCATATGGGCAGGGCAAATTTTATGACAGACTGGTCCAGAGCTCCATCCTGGAAGCAGTCCTGCCTGTCAGCTGAGCCACTGCAGTAGTTGTGATTTTTATGTATTAAAGATTTGGCACGTTTCTCTAGCATCTTATGCCATACAAAATTAGCCCAGCATATGGGTAGTGTAAATTGGAGGACATAGGTTTGAGTAGTGAACAGGCAGTGACTATGCTAATTGGCTTCCTGGGCACAGAGTTCGGTGTCTGCGGAGTAGAATCACCTCAGCTGTCTTACAATAACTAAATATTAAAAATGAGAGTCCCTGATTTGGGTTTTTTTTGTTTTATTTTGTCAATGACAACTATTTCCAGCCTCCTACCTATTTTGGTTAGAGTTTGTGTGCAGCCCAGTTCTCTGCATATTGTAATGAATGGCTCTTACAAACAGGTGAGCCAACATCTTTTTCCTTTGAGTTTTTAATGTAGCTGCGGTTGATAATAAAGATCAACGCATCAGAAGGTGTTCATCAAGTTCTAACATCAAAACAGTAAGGAAAGCAGGAATCACTGTGCTCATATGAGCTGTAAATAACTTGTAAGACTGAATATCAATTTTCAAAAAATAAAGCTTCCTATAAAAAGAAAACCCCAGGAAAATATATTCTACACTAAGATTTATTTGAATTTTTACTGACTACAGCAGTTTCCAAGCTTGCCAGGCTGAATTTTTTTATTTTCTTAGCTGCAAGTGTTTTAATGACCCTCATTCTTCCTCTGCCTGATCCTAATTCTGCAGCCCATGATCACTGCTGGCTTCTGCGCCCGAGTGACCTACTGCACTGACAACCGCCAAGTCAGCAGAAGCACCGACTCGCTTGCCCAGCCCTGTTCCTAAATCCCGGCTGCCAGCACCCACTTGCTGTGGGTCTGAGGATGTTCTTTGTCCTTCCAAGAGTCTAGGCCTTGTCAGGTGGGAAAGGTGGATCTGACACAGAGTGGGAAGGTGAGACGTGTTTGGGAAGTCGTTTGCTGACGCTTAGGTCCCTGTTCTCAATGCAGTTCTTGCCAAACACGAGCGTTGGGATTTAGTACTTTTACTCTGTTACTTTAATGCAGGCCGAACTTGTGCAAAGTAAGTGCAAGCAATTTCAGCTATCCTCTCACTATAAAAAAAAGGGTGAGGGAGAGGGAAAAGGAGAGAAAAAGGTGACTTTGCCTTGCAAAAGCTTGTTCGCTGTGAGCAGGTATGCTTTTTCTTCAATGCCATACAAACACACCTCAGTCCTCACATTGAATTTTACTATCTGTGTTTTGGGGAACAGAGAAAGTGATCTTGCAAGTGTGGTATGGTGGCTTTTGGCTGTGCCTTTTTGGTGTTATGGAGGTATTCAGAAATTGAGAAGTGGGATCTAAGTGCAGCCTACGGAGGACTTCTTAAGCTGCCTTCATTCCTTGGATTGGTTTTGAACACCAAGCACCTGCGTTTTAGGTGCTGTTCCTGTAGTTTTAAATGAAGGAATTTGATATTTATATCTGTCCTGGATGAGAGGTAACTGCTGTAGCTCTAACTTAAACATTTTCCCCAGCTGGTAATAAAGCATAATTCATAAGGATAGATGATTATTCATGGTAAATGGGCTAGAGAAATTCTCCTTTCTGTCATGCCCCTCTTTTATGTGCTAACATGATGATCATTACTGTGCTAAGAACCTTAAGAAATATCCTAAACAATCTGTTTATCAATACAAGCCTTTTTAATAGCTACATATGTGTATATGTAAGGAGCCTAATAGTAGTGTTATTGTAGCGTTGATGTTCTAAGGATTTAAAAGGGCAAAGTTTTCAGAAGAATAATGTCTTTTATTAGGTCAGCAGTTTTAGTTGGAAAATGCTGGCAAATTGTTGTCTCAGTTCTCTGTTGGCGTTGCAACAATACTACCTCTTCAACACAATGCTCATACTCTTTTTGCCTGTTGTTATTTACAGTGCTGCTTGAGTTCCCCCTCTAATCATGAACAATTAAAAGCACATTTTTGTTGCTTCAAATTGTACTTCTGTGTAATTACCTGTGGTAATAAAGTCCTGACGGTGGTCCCTCTAGCCTGTTTATGGCCGTTCACAATTCTCCTCGTTTATTTTTCAGGCATACTGCTGTTTTCTTAAAATTGGATTGCAGAGTACTCCTCGTCTCACAACTGCAGTAGGATCAGGACAGCAGCAAATGCTGTAACTCCTAGCCAGTGTTTTATATCACCAGCTGATCTGCTCTTTGTTAAAGGACTCTGTTACTATCCATGTACATCCATTGGTGAGCAATGACTTCATGTGCTGAGAATGCAAGTAACCTATTTCTGAGTAATTTTTGGAAGAGTCGTGGCTACAATCTCCCGTTGGCTTTGCTAGCTGCAAGATTTTATGAAGTAAAGGAGCTAGGACTGCTCCCCCTCCCATATGGTAACTTCTGTCTTCATAACAATGTGAGGATTACGAGAAGAATCAAATGGGTGATACCATAGTAAAGTTTGTCTAAACTTGAGCACAGACTTTAGAAGCAAAAAAAATCATGATCTATGCTTGTTATTTTGGCTCTCATGTAGTTTGCATGATTTTTTATATACAGCACAAGTAACAATAATGTATTCTTGATACTCTGATGGATGACTGTGAGAACAGCCACTCATTCTGAAACCTGAACATCAAATACTTTCACCCTTTCTAGTACATAATTTTTAATTCTTTCCAAGCAAAGCAGCACAACTCAGGCAGTGCAAAGCTTGGCAGGTAGCATGATGATGAAGATTGAACAACTTAATTGTGTTCTAGATAGAAAGTGCCAAAAGGAATCAGTGGTACACAAGCCAATAAGAAGCATAACTCGGGCAGTCACACTCTGTCTCGCTTTCCATCAGAGAATAGGGTGGTTTGTAATTTAGTGTTGCTGCACAAAATATTTTTTCATTTTCTTCCATAGAGATGTTCATGGGAGAAATTCAAAAACCTTTACAAATATTTAAATTAAATTTCAGGTTCCCTTTATTATTATTCCACTTTTATGAGTATATCAAGTGAAGCGCCATTTTTTTTTAGATGATCAGACTTTGGTCCAATGCATAAAATATATACAAAATGCCTCATTCAATTTAATAGCTGCCCATATATCCTAAAAGAAAATCACAAGTAAAACAAACAAACTGTATTTTGCAGGTCACAAGCAGAAGCTTAGTGAAAAGCATTTTCCAATTCTAATATTTTTTGCCTGCTGTGTTTTGCACAAAGAAATAAAGCACACACATTATAAGTGTGTTTAATATCAAAATATCTAGTTATTTTATGCAGACAGTAAGGAATTAGCTTACCATCTTTTAAAATAAATACAAGAATACCCTTTAGGTTACCTGCTCGATGTGATCCATTGAATGCCAAGGGTTACAGCAGCAAATCTACAAGAAAAGCAACAATAACGAAGACAAAAATTCTTCAACAAGAGCGATAACAAGTTTCCAGCTGGAGAATAACCTCCATGCGGCTCCCTTTAGAATACAGTGGATTTACTCACCCCCGAGCTGAGCTGATGGTCACCCTCCCACAACTACTGTTAGAAATAATCAAGTATACTATAAAAGCACTTCAGTCTTACACATTATTGCTTTAATTGTATACGAAATGGAGTGAATAGATATTGTATCACTACTTCTAGATTTCAGTTTTAGCTGCTCTGTGAGTTTAAAACAAAAAAAAGAGAAGAAAGAGAAAGAAAAGACACTTTTCATTCCAAGGCAGGAATCGTTTCACGTGCTTCTGGTCTGGGCCACTGTAGCTCAGAAATACCACAGAACAATTTGGCAGAGAAAGAAAAAATGATTCTGCATCTGACTGTAAATCCAGGAGTAATTTGGTATATCCAAATTGAAATTTCTCCCAGATACTGTTCTGTTTAACACTCCCACACTTGCAGAAAATGCCACGGGCTCTTCAGCAATCGCTGTCCCTGGGACCTTGATTTTATGTTTCCCCCTCAAGCTGGGCTGCCTGGCCTCCCTGCATAGGCAGTGGGATTGCTCCTGAAAGATTGTCCTGGATCTCTGACTGTTCCTCTCACAGGCTTTTCTACTGGGGGAGAGCAGCAGAAGTGTCCCTGTCAGAGCTGAAATGTCTTGATTTTGTTCATGGTGTTACCATTCTCAGACGCACCAGCCAGGGTCCCTGCCCAGGAGCAGGGCAGGAGCTGGGGGCCAAGGGGCTGGGACAGCCGCCCTGCTGGCACAGATGCCCACAGAGGCTCCTGTGCATTGTCTGGCCTATTGGCAGCTCTGCTTTAATAAACGCTGCACTGCTTTCTGGGCAGGCAATATACCTATGAATAAGCCCTTGGAGGGCCCTATTTGACCAGTACTGCCTTCCCTCTTCTTATGTCGTTCTGAAGCTTAATGAGAAAGAAGGTTGGAGTGACGCAGGGTGCCAGCTGCCCACCCCTTACCCCCTCCCTGGGGCTCTAGCTATGTTTCTGATGAAACAGTAACACTGTGCCTGGGCTCTAGGGTCACCTTATCGCTTCAGATCCTGTTCCTAGAAGAAGCTGCCTTTCATGGTGGCTCAGTGTACACAGTTTTCAGGAGCTGTTTACATGGTCTCCCCTCTGCCTTGTGAATCAGTGAACCGCAGTGTGTGCTTTGAGTGTGGTTTGGCAGCTCTTGTGTTGCTGGCAACGCTTGCCATATCTCTCTGTCGGCTGTGCCTTGAACGTGACAGGGTATGTAGCCAAGCTGGGCAAGTGTCTTCTCGCAGGTGTTGTAGGGCATTGCTGACTCTTCTGCTTTATTTCCCTAAACTAATTAGACACAAAATAGAAAAATGGAAACCCGTGCCTTTAAATGATGAGCATAAAACCTGCATTAGTCTGGAACTGGATAAACTGTGTACATAATTCTCATTAAAGAAGGCACTCTGCTCAGGTGAAACACCCAGATGAGTATATATGGCAGTAACAAGCAAAAAAATCAGAAAAGCATGAGCAGTTCCTGTGCTCATTCGTGGCAACAATTTACTGTTCCCTCCCTGCTCCCACCCTGTGTCTGAAATCAGATCATCCTTTCATGGGAGAATAGTTATAATTTGGTACTACCTCAGGTTCAAATTAGAATGAAAGTTGGTATTTTCAACAGTTCTGCAAGAGAAAAAGCTTCCAAAAAGCTCTAGATCAGAAATGCCAAAGCAGGAGATGCGACTGCTCCATCAGTCAGAGCGATTTCAAATGCTAAAATAAAATTTTCCATTTAGAATCAGCAAGCAAGAATAAAAATCAGTGTTTCAAATTTTTATTTAAAATAAGAACTATTTTGAAAAGTTATTTTGGTGCAATTGTTCTTCAGCTGTCCTGGCTGGAAGATAAAGACCTTTAATCAAAATTGAGTCATTCCTGCAGAGAAAGAATATGTTGACAATGCTATATTTTCCAAAGGAAGAATCTTTCAGCCAGAAAGGATGTGAAATTGGAGCAAGAACTAAAGTTACATTGTTAGACCATGTTAAAATACATTTGAAAGTGCTAGTGTACAAAACCTGAAGCTGCAGTCTGCCCACTCTTTCTGCAAATGTAATGTAGCAATGGCAAACCACAACTAGCAGTGTGAACTCTGGTGCAGGTAGAGATTTGGTGTCGTGCAGGGCAAGACGCAATGGTGTTCGTCCAAGTGACCTTGGCTCCCTGTCTCTGCTGGTGGCACCCATCCTGGAATCCCCCTGAAACTGAGACAGCATCTCCAACTTGCCTGACTCCAACCTGTCTTGCAGACAGCGCTGGAGGGGCAGATTTAAACAGCTCTGCCCTCAGTTGCGAGCCCACTTCCCAGTGTTCCCTACCCAGATGTGAGCTTCCCGTGAGGAAGAATTACCATGATCTGGGAAACATTGGGTTCCTTTGGTTGCTAAAATTGTTGGTTGATACATTGTATATGCTTCCTACATTCTTACCAACAAATCATGGTGAAGAAAAACTCTTGCAAAGCTGTAGAGTGCTTTGCCTGGCGTATCTATGCTTTGGCTTACTAGAAGTAGCACTGATTTACTTACCACAAGAAATCTGAATTACATTTTAGCAAGTGGTAGGGCTCCCTTGGGCAAAAATCTCTCTTGAGGAGCATACAGGGACAGGAATATGGCAGCTCCCCTGGGTAATCATACAAGGACCTAAATTGAAAATAGTTATAATTTAGCAAAAAAAGATTGATTCATTGTGACAGTTTATTGTTTGGATTTTATAAAATGGGGAGAGGAGGCAGCCAAGAGAACAACTAGAGGATGCACAATAGCAGCTTTTATAGTACATACACATAAATTAGTTCCCCCAGTATATACATATGCTGTGACTGTAATTTCATCTTCGAGTTTTGGTAACATAAACCAAAGTCTTGGGCATCACTGCCAGGGTTGCTGTTCTCACCAGAAGCCTGAGCAGGAATTAGAAACTTGTGCAGGGATGAGCACATATTCCTCCTTGTGTCCTCTCAACTCTTTTAAAGGACTCTGGATTAAATGCAAACTTAACATTTCCGTATATTAATAGAATGCATGAAAAAGAGAATTTATGTTGCTGCCTGTGTTGTTTGCACTGCATTGTTCCAGTAAAGCTGTTAATATCANGAATATANATNACCAATCCTACATTTTAATACTTCCTACTATATATACACTTGTTTTTATTACAGCATAAAGTACTTTTCCATGGTGCAATAAATAGAAATACAGTGTATACATGTGTATTTATCACATCTGTGGATGATATACTTCTGGTAAAAATTTGGAATAGAAATAGGGCTATGAATACTAGGTCAACGTGACTAGTAAATGTAGAACAAGACAGCAAGCTGCTGTCTGGCACTAAACTTTGTACAAGTATTTTCTTCTTAAGGATATAAGGATAAATCTGAAACAACTCCACAGAATTTATTAAGGTGAAAAGCAAATATAAAATTGAGGCAAACAAAGCTCTGACTCTGAGTCCTCCCCAGTGTGGGGGAGAATTTTGGAGACTGCAATTTAGGCCTAATTCTCATCAGAATGTATGTTCAGATATAATTGTTTATAGCTGAAGTCCAAGTCCAGGAATAAAACCAGTGTATGGCCTGATTTTATACGAATTCATTAATTGTATCTGTAGTTACAAAAAAAATTGGAAGGAGTCTAAATTTTGAGGAAAACAATAATTATTCAAATTCCACTTTTATGTGGTCCTTGCCAATTTGCCTTCCATAACAGATGTTACTTCTCTTCACAATTTAGTATGGCCAAACCATTTATTTCTAGCCAGATAACTGAGTAAATGCTAAAAGTCAAAAGGAAGGAAGATGCATGTTTTTGTTAGTGCAAAGATGTAAGTTTTCTCACAAGATGATGTTGGTTGCACAGGAGGTTGATTGTCTACCCAAATGCATATGCAGACATGCACACGCGTTTGCCTTGTTCTTCACTTACGTTCATTAGCTTAGGACCCGTTTATTTACATTTTTTGCTCTTCTAGCTTATTTCTTTTTTTGTCTCCTCAAAAGTCTGTTTTCTCTCTGTCCTTTCTGTTCTGTTCCAGGGGAATCCTCTTGGCCAGTTCGGAACATTTGCTCTGTGTTTGATCTGATGGCCTCTTCTGTCTTCCTGCATCCACAGGCACTTTGGCATCTAGTTTTCGCCCCTTCTATATGCTGTCCGACTTCTTTCCTAGACTGAAGGGTGCACACTGCTTTATAAGGCAGAGTGCTTTGAAACCTAAAGTCCTACTTTTGGAAGATGACCAGACTCTTCCACTCAACATCAAAATACCTTTGAGAAGAACTTGCTACTAAACCTGTGTTGTAGCCTGCTGAAGATATCAATGTTTGGAAGAGGTGAAACATTATAATTACACAATGATTTACTAATTTATATTTTTCCTTCTTGGAGATTCTAAGCAGGTGATTACATTGCTTCATTTGTGACTGCAGCAAGAATTTTAGCATGGTATAATACTTTGTGGAAGTAAGCAAAATTGTCTCTTAATACTGCATTTGGTTAGAATATACAGTTATCACAGCCAACTACAGAGATAAGCAGGTGCTTTAGTGGACAATATTTGCATGAAACAGAAGTGATAAAGGCTAAAGGAATGTTCCTGAGGGAGTCCTATTGCCACAGCACTGTGCCCGAATTTCCCTCTGCTATTAAAAGAGCAAATGACTTGGATGTATTTCACTCTTATATCAGGAAAAGGATCCATGACCTTTGAGTACAAACTGTCCTCAGAAAGCTTGCCTTCTCTTAGCTAATTGTCTTTCTATCCTGCAGTCTTTTCCAGTGTCCTTGTCACAGGTTTAACAGCCACATGCATACTAGAAGCGTGCAGAAACTGAAAGTATCTTGGTCACAGTTCTACAAGAAGACCTAAGATTTCAGCAGAAATGCCAAGACTTGAGTTGTTTTTTCAGAAGTCATTGGGAGATCGGTACAATGGTCTGCATTTTGCAGTGGTAAAGGTAAAAGCAAATTTCAGATCTCAGATTCACAAAGAAGCTGTGACATTCATCATGATGATTTCTTCATCTGTGCTGAGCCACCAGGATCCTTCTGCCCAGGCTCTGAATGTGCAGCCACAGATGAGTGTTGGGGCTGCACGCTGCCTTGAAGGTCTGAGAACAGGATGCTGCTGACGGTTTGCAAGAGTGACTAGGAACCTTTCTGGATGAAATGATCTGCGTAAGACATTTTTCTTACTAGTAATACTTTTCATGTTCCCTTTGTTACAATTACTTTCACAACATGACTTAAAAGACATGCTGCTAAGAATAAACTTGATACTTGCACTGCTTTGTAATAAAATGGAAGATAATTTTCCATAGAAAGAGAGAGTAAAAAGAAACATTTTTTTCTTTACCAATGGCATAGCAAACTACCAGCTGTTCAGCCTGCCACCAGCTCTATGCTGCTGCATTACATGGCAAGGAGGTAAAGGTTTCATGCACTTTGAAACCTTTAATTTCTCTAAGAAGCCCATTTTGTATTATTTGTAATTTTACACATTTCATGACTTGTCACAATCTTAACAGCATTTGAATGCAGATTCTGTGTGTGTTGAATATATCCTTTTTAAACAAGTGACATTTCCCATATTTTACGCAGTGACAAATTGCAATTGTCAAAGTAAGGATCTTAAAAATGTTAAATGATGTGCATGGTGGGCTGGTGAAAACAAGTGTCTTCGTGTTTCACATCTTCTAAGGGGTTTGAGCAATATTTAATTCCTAAAAGTTGGAGTCATGACTGGGGTTCAGTGTGTCTTGGCTAAAGTGCAAGAAGGCAGTCTTTGCCCCAAAGGGTTTGTCATCAAAGCTAATCTTGCTCTGATATTTAATTTTTTTTTTCCTGGAATATTATAGATAAGAACAAATTCTACTGTCAATAGTGGAATAGTTTCTCTTGATTTCACTGGATAAGCACTGAGCATATAAAGTGAACTATTTTTTATCAGTTTTTGGAAGCATTTAACCCTAAATTGTCTTATTCTATCCTACAGCTATGCATACAAGGAACCACCAAGAACTGCAGTATCCTCACACTACTGTAATTTAGGAACTGCTGAACCAAGTTTTTCCCTCAGTATGCCAAGGCAACAGATTTCACTTTCTCTGGTGAGAGAAAGATCAAGGGAACACTTTGTTGGAAATTTGTTAGTAAAAAATCACTGACCATCACTAACATCATAGATAGGTGTGGACCTGCATTAAATGAATACAGAACAACTCAGACTTGCACACAATTAAGCTCAATGATTCCAGTCAGTATAGCATATCTCTAATGCGTATTGCCTTATCTTGTTAATGTCAGCCTGAAAGCGTTCCAGGCAAATCTGTTCAGAAAAAGAGAACAGTATGTACGAATCAGTCTAATCTAAACAAGATAGGATAGGATGCTTCTTACAGGTATGCAGTTTACAAGGCACAGAACATATGTTGAATGAGGAAAACAAAAGAAATCGTGATCATGTAGCAATCAACCATCTGAATAAACAAGAATGTTGTGGACAAAAGTCTTTCATCACTTCAATGATCACAATGAGTGTAAATCAAGCTTGCACTTTCAAAAGGCTTTATGAATGTATTTTGTTGACTTTTTTACCCCTAACGCCATTGTTTTATATTCAATAGAAGCATTATTTAGGGGGACACAAGACACTCAGTGTAGCTCATACAGAAGTCTTAAACTAATAAAAAAGTCTTAATAGACTGTGATTATAATGAAGTATCTTGATCAAAAAAACCCCAACAACCCTAACCCGCCAAATCCAACCTGATTATAACAGTACATTCGCCAACTGTTCACATAGGAATGAGCCAGGATTCATCATTTAAAGTAATACCTAATTAATGCTGTTTTGCAACAGATGTCATGCTTTTTTTCTAGTCTAGTGTGCATATAACTTTTATCTTGTGTTAAACATGTCCTCTGAAGCCCGTTTTTGACCTCTGTTTTGGTGCAGCCTAACTAGAACTTGCCATAAAGGAATAGCTGAGGATCGCCCTGATGTTCAGATGTGCAAAAGTCAGAGCAGACAGCAGCATACCAGGGACCAGAGCTGAGCCCCGGGGCTGCCATGGGGTATGTAATACATGATCCGGGTCACAGCCAGTTACTTGCTTCTGCTGCACTAATTTGGCTCTGTGACCTTCTGGGGCCTTAGGACAGTAGGAGGCCAAGGACGTAAGACTGTGTTGATTGTTTTTCCTCATTTTTGTCCGTTTATGGACCAGTGAGTTATGCCTGTACACTCCTATGTGTTTTATGCCACTCATGTTCCTGATAGGGGCATGCAGAGAGGCTGTTTGGGACAAGCCTGTGTTTTAGCCAGGCAAAGCGAAGTGAATCAGCTGTAGCCTGCACGGCAGTGCCAAGTCTCAGCAGAGCTAGTGATGTGTCCCAGGCCTCCCACTGCAGGTAATTTTGTTCTGCAGTCAAGAGAATTTTCTATACTTCGCTCACCCCCCAGTAATTTCCCTCTGCTGCCCCGGCTCCCTGCGCTGTGCTGCCATGCAGGCTGTCCGGGGCTGGCACTCACAGTGCTGCGCACGAGCAGCTTCAGGGGGTTTGTTCACGCTGTGCTTGCCAGGGGCTGTTACGTTGCTGGCACAGTCATGCCATCGTGCGCCTTTTTACCAAAGCCACACTTATACAATTTGCACAGGGAATTATTCATATAGGTGTACGAGGAATTTTACAGAGAAGCCCCATTTTACAGACTCAGACAAAAAAGACCCAAAACACAACCATAAGAACAAAAAAATGACTAGGAACGTGAGGGAGATGGAAACTGGAGAGACAGGAGAAAGTGCAACCATAGGGGAGGCAACACTGAATTACTGCATGGTTTTGTTTTCTCTCTCATCTCATCTGCTGTCTAACCTGCAGTGCTTCCAGAAAGAAGTAACACACAGCTTAGCTTGTGGAATTAAGGACAGCAAGTTATGAGGTAGATATGGCCCTATACATCTTTCTTTGCACAGGGCCCCCAAAATCTATGGATAACAGTGTTAGCCACAGGGATAACAGACTGGAATGAAATGCGGACACAGTTCTTCAAATAACTTTTTTTTTTCAGGACCTTTCCCTTCCTTCCTCTACCCCAATTTATATGAATGCATGGGGAAAATTAAAAAAAAAGAAAACTTTATAATGATGGGATGGCTTGCTTGACATTTCTCAACAAAAACTGAGCTCTTGGTTTCAGGCTATTTTTCTGGCTTGAATGAACCTTTATAGTTACATCATAAACCCTTGAAAATCATAGTTTATAGGGAAATGGGTAACACAAACTTAGTTATGATATGTCATGAGCTGCCATTCTAAAAGAAATTTGTTAACTCGTCTGGGAACCTGAGAATATTTTATGATGTTCATGCACCATCTGTTTGATTATATTCCAAAAAACGTGATGGTGAAACATGTATAGTCTAAGTGTCAGTCTAGATTAATTTATCAGCTCCATAAACTACAAACACAGACACATACCTACGCAGCTAACCAATTTATACTTCATTTGTCACTACAGTGTATTTCATTTGGAATACAGAGGACAAATGCAGAAGTTTTGAATAGTTAACTTTGGTGTGAGACGGCTTTTCCTGGGCTATATGTTTTCCCTGGACTATCATTCTGCTTTGGTGACAAAATTTCAAATTGGTGAGTCAAGCTCTCAGGAATCCTGGTGTTGGCTTAGAAATCACGACTCTTCAAATTGAAAGACTTGGAAAACTTTTTAATTTGTCCCTAGACTTTGAGGCTTTAGAATCTGTGTCTCAAAATCAAAATAAACCAAAAAAACCCCTTAAAAACGTAGCTATGATTTTAACAAATCAGTAGACATCCAGGGGCTGGGACTGGATGATGTAGTGAATTTCAATACTGAAAATTAATAAGCTTATGTATGTGGATCATGATTTCTAAACCTTTCTAAGTAAAGGGGGCTTAATCTAAAACTGGAACAAGTTTTAACAGTTTTGACAAACAAACATTTTCAGGGGTTAAATAATCGTGATCTGTGTGCCCTCCAACATCACTAGTGTGTATCAGATATCATCTAGAACTGCGGTGTTGAGCTGTTAGCCATCTTTCACTTCCACTGCGCACATGTTGAGCGCTTGTGGGTCGCAAAGCTGACAAGACTGCAGATACAGGGAAATTTTATTGGTTTAGTATAGCTGTCAAAAGTTACTGACCAAAGAAATCTCAGCAGCTGAGGATGGATCTGTTAGTAGAACTGTTGGCTGAAAGAAGCAAGAAGGATCTCCCTCCTCCAGTTCTGCAGAGAGGAACAAGTGAAGCATAGGAATTTCAGTTAAAGTTAATACCATGTTGGCTGATACACAGACAGCTTCAATTCTCTTTAATTAGTTCAGAGTTAAGTGACAAAGTATTTAATCAGCGAGATAACAAGTGCAGCAGCTGATTGCTCTGTGTGTGCATGCACTTGTGTGGTGACGTGACTGAAAAAAGGGAATAAAATTACTTTCCCTGCTTTAAACAAAACAGGATCCCTAATTTTATTACACCTGCAATCAGTTTAGAAGCAGGAGAGAGCAACAAAAATTGATTCTATCCAGTTTTATTCTTTGAACAAAGTATTTCATTTAAGAAGATAATACTGTAATTTAACTGTTTGGCTTCTCAAGGTATGAATTTAGGTCTTATTTCCACAAAGTCTCTGTGAAAGAAATGATCCAGCAGGCTTATCTTGATGTTGTAATGTCGTATTTAAAGCACACCTATTTCTGTTAGTCACTGATCAGAAGATTGAGCCCCCTTTACTTAGAAAGGTCTAGAAATCATGGTGCACATACATAAGCTTATTAACTTTCAGTATTGCAATTCATTACATCAAGGTCTTAACATAAATACTGTGAAAACCCTCTAACTGCTGCAAGCCACTTACTGGCTTAGTAATGCAGATTACCATCAACACATCACCTTGCCCTACACTATCTGCCTGGCTTCCCATTGAGTAAGGTCCGGTTCATGATTTCTGCCTCAGATCCAAAGCCCTCTGTGTAGAGCCTGCCATTGCCTGCGAGATTGTCACTCTAATGCACTGAACCAAGAGCACATCAACCAGCAGAGGATGGCATATACGGTCCTTTATTGGCACCGAGCTTGTGGAAGTTACATGCGTGAGCTGGAAATGGCCTGTGGAACTGTTCACTTTCGGAGTTATTAGTTCCAGGCTGAATTGCTGCTGTACCTGGAGCTCCAGGCACACAGGAGACCCTGTGTGTTTTAGGTATGGGGCAAAAGGGCAAACCTTGTCCTAAGCGATTTCCAAAACTAAATCAGGCAGGAGGCAATGCAGTTAGGTGGAGGAGCTCAGAGAAATACTGCGGCTGTACTAATTAGTGTGGCCAGCAGTCTTGGAACAGTAGGAACTCAAATGGGCTTTGAAATAAATGAACCTACTACTTTCATATGTTCATTCATTAGCTAACTACTTTACCTAATCAAGACCTTCCCTCACAAGTCTCTACAGAAGGAGAGAAGAAACTTTGCAATTAATTGGTAAAAAATATGACTCACAAACACAAGGTGACCTTTCCTAGCTGAGTGGCAAAAATCCTGAAAATTCATTGAGATTTTTGTCGTTGGTTTCAAAGAGACCGCTATTTCAGCCATGATCAATCATTTATAGTAGGAGCCATCCCAGAAATACAGTTTGAGATCAGTAACAGGGGCTGAAATAGCTCAGATGTGAATAGCTGGTTTATTGAGGGGAGTGGTGCAGAGTGCACCACCACACAGCCCTGGCAGCAGCTGAGAAGGGCACGTCGCTGCAGCTCTTCCCAACTGCCTGCGTAAGTCCATGCCTGAGGAAGTCATTGAAAATCTGTAGTGTTGTCTCTGCTCTTGAGAACAGCCACAATCCTGGGAACTTCATTTTTTAATTTACAATAGAGTGCTGAGAAATGTTAGCTTGAGAAGATAGACATGGAAAACAGACCCTTGAATATGAAGCTGACAGGTTTTATTCAGAAAGCCAGCATATGCACTGGCTGCATTAATATCTGGGGTATTCCCAGTTTGACAGGCAATCTAGAGTATAGTGTATATTAAAGAGAAGTAGTTCCTATGTAGGCTGAATGGCAGAACTCAGAGGGTTGTCATCAGCGGCGCTGAGTCTAGTTGGAGGCTGGTGACAAGTGGTGTCTCCCAGGGGTCAGTACT
>Ga0065711_1004365_pt1 | contig 31199 bp, 15 predicted proteins | sample Hoacrofraction12_FD_59098 | JGI IMG/M metagenome (GOLD analysis project Ga0065711, IMG submission 59098) | Hoatzin crop microbial communities from Cojedes, Venezuela - Epithelial fraction 12 v2 (version 2) | ecosystem: Host-associated > Birds > Digestive system > Esophagus > Crop | place... | reverse complement strand
TTTTTTTTTTTTTTTTTTTTTTTTTTTTTTTGAGTGGCCAGGAGTATTAGCAGTGATTGCGCTTTGGCGTCCTTTCAGAATATCTGTACTCATTCTTTGTGTGCTTTAGTAAAAGGAAGGCTTGCAGGGAGAAATGACTCCCAAGTATGGTGCTTTTAGAAGCACCTGGTTCTCTTAGGGCTGGTCAAGACCTCCCAGTTGTAGCATCCACCATAATCATGTAGTAACTTCGGGGTGAAGATTTAAAAGGATTGTGAGAGATTTCTATTTTTGCATCCTATGGAAATGTATCCGGACTGTGGCAACTCACCCTTTGGAAGTTAGTCCAGAAACATAGCCCTAATTCCTGAATCAATTATTTTCCGTTTTTTGGGACTAACTCATTGTAGTCTTTCCTTCTGCAAGCTTCAAACCAGCTGCCACACATGAATTGGTTACAGTGACGAGAAATAATTTATAAAAATTATTGCATTTTCACCTTTCTAGAAAATGGTTATGTCGTCATCATTTGATCACCAAGTATTTTACATTGATCTGAATCTCTGGTCTGAATTGGAGGCTCTTCCTTTTTCTTTCTTGGTAATTGTGCATGTATAGCTCAAGATTGTACATCTTCTCCCTTGAGAAGAATCCCCTCTAAGCATTTTAGCTAAAGGCCTGATCTAAAGTCCACCAAAGTAACTAAAATATACGTAAAAATAAAGGTATGTACGTAGGCTCATTGTGATTTAGATTGGCTGTATAATTTGTCGTTAACACTTTTTTGTGTTCCTGCCTTTTCTTTCCGATTAACGCTTGAGCAAGCTGTGCTCCAGGAAGCGGTTTGTGATACCAGAAATGCAAGCTGATTGCACTCCTGTACATCTAATTCGATCCCCCGATGCTTTCCAGCTGTGGTAAAAGGACAACTGTTTGAAAACAACTATGTTGTCAGAGTTGGAATATGCTGTAAAAACTACCCATTTTCCCTTAAATCTGGCTGTGGTCAGTTAATCTGATGCTGACTTAGTCTCCCTGCATCTCACAGCAAATGTTTTTATTATTAACTTCTCATAAGAACACTTCTAAAATGTCTGTCATGTGGCTCCTGAAATTCTTCATATTCTGGGCAAAATTGATGCCTCCCCCCACCCCAATTTCTATTATGGAAAATGAAGACTTAGCAAGATGAAGTTACAGGTACTTTAAGGTAACCTTTTAAGTGATAAATCCCAGAGCAAATCTTGGTTTTTTTGAATGGGAGGAATCTTTTGTTGCATCCTTCATTTTGGAGCCATCCCTCATGCTCTGCGGCGATGGGGAGGGCAGAGTTTGGGCACCTGTGTGTGTTTGCTCCTCAGCAGAAGGTTGGGAACAACCACCCTTCCCAGGCTGCATCACGGTGCACAGATGGAGTGAGGGATACAGGGGACAGTAGTGTGTTATCGCCAGCTAATGTTGCAACAAACAATCTCAAAGCCGCTATGTATTTTTTTTGTCTGTTTTGATGTTTTGTTTGTATTTAACAGTTGTTTTGGGGTTTTTTGGTGCTAGTGGAACAAGATTTATAGCAATGATTACTAATCACAAAGGTCACTCAAGCTTGAATTCATATCTTTAGAGAATAGCATGTGTGAAAGAAATTATAGAGAGGAAAGAGGCAGTTACAAACCTCAGCTAGATGGTGCATACATGTTCCTCCTGATTTCTAGCAAACTAGTGCCTGCAAGTTAGGTGCGTTGCCATTTGTAAGCCCTGTCTCTCAGTGTTTCAGTATAAGCCTGTTAACTGGAGTGGGCTGCACTTAAAGAGCTCATTCCTATTCTCGATGGGCTCAAGTGGCTTTTATGTAGGGTGCTGTGAATGGGCACAAGAGCTTCGTGCTCCTTGTCGTTGTGTGAGTCGCTAGATTCATTACAGCTTTTGCTGTGGCGGACACAGCATCAGCAGTAACAGAGGTCAGCCGAGGTTGCAGTTAACCTCCTGCTTCCAACAATGGTGCGTTTAGATCACTTGCCCGTGACGCCTCTGAACGTGGCAAAGGAAGGGGTGACAACAAGTACCTTAGGTTTAAGGTAAATCATTGTTCAGGTGGAACGAGAAGGAAAACATGTCTGGTTTTAACGGTACTTTGCTGTGTATAGGCTTTGGAAATGAAATAATTTGACCTTTCTTAATAGCACACCTGTGGTATAGCCGCTGGACTGAACCGCACAGTCAGTGCAGTGATCAGAGCTCAGTGGAAATGTTTTTGTCACACGACAGGTAGAAACAAAGACCACCAGTCTCCTGGGACTGGAGTGAGCCTTCGGCTTTGGATGCTGGGTTTGTGGGATTTGACAACTCTGTTAAGATAGCAGCGTCATATTAGGCCACAGATAATGCACGCTGCTGCACTCGTGTTCCCCGGTTGGGTAACGCCGGATTGATGGCATTGGCTTATGAAGTGCTTTTCCACATGAGTGGTTTGCGGGCTGCAGGCAGCTCTGAGAGGTCCCGGCGTAGCCTGCCATTCTCCTCCTTCCCTGATTGCCTGGTGGAGCAGAAAGCTTGCATGTAGAACTTGCAGATTGCAGCAACAGAGGTTACAAGCACAGTAAAAGTCAAAATGATCCTGATAAACTGGATGGATTCTCTGCAACTGAGAGTTTTTCCACAGAGAAATGAAATGTGTTACCCTTTGGGGTTAATAAAATGTGCAGATGCAAGTTTGAAAACATGGTTGTAGGATAGCAGGAGAAGGTCAGACAGCAGTTTGTGTATGCTGCTGAGGATGGCGAGTGTTCATCTGCTAACCCAGTCACTCCGGGACAGCTGAGGTCTAGTTGTGGTTTGTATGGGTCACTAATAACTTCGATGCACAGGGACCAATTGAGCTGCTGGATGCTTTCAGTCATGACACGTTTTGGCCTGAGAATTTGTATCTCCAAGTGAGAGTTGACTGTAGTGGCTGGAAGGTGTTCGACCCCATTTGGTGCTACTTCAGCATCTCCCCGTTCTGGGGCTGGGTTTTTTAGGTGATCTCTCACAGCGTTTGGGTTTGGCACTTGTGATTCCTGTGACATCTGCCATGATTATCAAGACAGATGAAGGTGATGTCCAAGAAAGGACTGAAGAGATTACAAGGTGCTCTAAACCTGAGGATGGAGAACTTCTACAATGTGCCATGACAAACCGAGGCACGACACACTGAGAAGTTCCCCCACCTAACATTCACTGTACAACCAGCTAAGCTGCCGTGCTCTTGTGGCCCCCAGGCCTGGGATGGCAGGTGGAGCAGCTGGGATCGAGGGCTTTTGCCTTGCAGGGGCAGTGGATGCTGCAGGTAGCAATGAAGAAATGCTGGCAGCGTGGTGGTGGGGAGTACAGTGACACAGATGGCAGTGCAGCAATTTTTTTATTTTTCTCTTCTCGTTGTGGCTAGAGCAGGGCTGTGAATACAGAGGAGGTGCTGTAGGATAAGACACATGGTTTTGTGGAAGTCCAGGGCAGGAGAAATGAAACGGTGCAGACACAGTGTGAAACGCGTTTGCAGAGTTGTGCGTGGGAAGGTTGAGTTTTGCTTGCCTGCAGCCAGCTTGGGATAGCTTAATAGTATTTAATGCTTGCTTGTTTGTTTGTTTGGGGTCCCACCCCCCTTTTAAGCAATGTATTTACCGCATAAAGGAAAAAGAAATCTCATTCATATATGTAGTAGCTTCCTGGGGACTAGGAAGAGCACAGGGCAGTTTGCAGTTGACACGAAACAGATTTATTCCTGGCTGAATAAGCTGTTCCTGAGATGCTGTGGGCCTGTTCCTAAACAGGCGTGTGAGCGGGCTTCCATGGAAATCTGGCTTTCTGTGTCATACTGTCAATTCAAAAGATTTCAGGAGCTCTTTAAAACCTGGTTGTGATCTGGGCCCATTTCTGGATGTTCTTCCCCGTTCCCTTGGGCATTCTAACTACTTTTAATTCACCGTGCCTGAGGCTTGAGGAGAAATCCCATCACAAATCTACCTGGAGTCTCTGGATTCTTTACTGCATACAGAGTTCAGGCGTTTTGTTGTTCTCTGTGGGGGAAAAGAAGAAAAAAATCTGTTACTGACAGCAAATTGGGTTAAAAAGAGAAGAGATGAAATAAATATGCCTTATGGTCCCTTGGATGTAAGGACAAGTGGGTGGAATATCAGCCTCCAAGGGAGATTGGAGGCAGAGCTCCTTCAAGGATGGTTCTCTAGGCAGGTGAGGAGCTGGTCTGATGGCAGAAAGTTTGCAGACTGTTTGAGGAGGTTGGTGTTACGCTGCTCCTCGGGAGCCTGGGTGTTAAATAGCAGCTCTTTCCCATTTTTCCCGGTCGCGTGGCTGCGTAAGATTAAAGCTTCATCGAGGTCCTAGACCTTGGACTGGCCTTGCAAAATCCAGCCAGCCGTTGTGTGAGGGGTTAATTCACACCGTTGCCACAGAAGACAAAATGGGTCTTTGAAACAAATGTGGTGGTGGGGGTAAACCCATCCATCATGTGAATACTGCTTTACAGTAATTCACAACTGCAGCTTTTTTGTTAAGCAAGGGCTGGCCGAGTCCGATCAGTCCCCTGGCTCTCAAACAGGTCTCAGCAGGCAGTAGCTTGCTCCTTGTGGGTTTGTATGTACATGAAAGCCCACTTTATATTAACTCCGTGGAGTAGTATTTTTTTCCCTCTCTCTAAACCCCTTAGCACTAATTCAGTGTAATTATACTCATTGAATACAGTACTGACAGCCCCACTCCTCCCCCTTTCCTGTCAGGATATTGGCCTAAAAATCACTCAATGAAGAAAATCCAAAACAACGATGGGATTCTTTGTTCTGGCCTTCTACATAGGTTTTTATTATTTTAATGTAACCCATTGGTCATGCTTTCAAGTATTTTCTTTAAAGCTGAAGACTGGAAAACATCTTTATTTTTTTCTTTTAAAAATCAATGAAGAATTAGATCTTAGTCTTTAAAAAATGCTAAATCTCACAAAACTCATTATGAGCTGAGCATTGGCATCATTGTTAACAGCCTGAAGCTGCTGAGAACCTCTTGCTACCTATTTGGAAATGGGGAAGGGTGCCAGGAAAAGGCAGGAAGGCTCTTTCCACCTACTCCTTCCTGTGTCTGTGTCCTAGGGATGGGTGACATTTTCCCTGACCTGTTTTCAGGGCTGAAAATAGAGGCAGGTGTCTTAGCACGGCATGTTTCAGTCCTTTCTAGCTCCATATGTGTGAGTGAAACTTACATAGTGGGAAATACCTGGAAAGCAGTAATTAAAAAGGATTTTAGGGATCAGAGGAGGTAGGCATTGGTAGGTGAGCTCTGAATGTCGTGCTGCAGAGACATCTAAAACCAATTCTTGGACATATACATGAAAGGGCCAGACTAGGGTGATGGTGCTGACGAGAGAGATACCAGGATAAGGCATTTCTTGTTGGTGTCAACCTTTTCAAAAGGTGCAAACAAAGAAAAAAGGAAAATTTCTCCAACAAACTAATGGCAGGAGAAAGTTTGCTTTGCAGCTTAAAGAGCTTAATCTGCCTGACAGACTCAAGAAGAGGAGATAACCACATTATAAACATCTTTTAGGGAAGAAAAATAACAAGTACTGAAGGCCTCTATAACTAGCTGGGGAAAGCTGTGATAAGAAAAATTCAATTACAAACTCGTTTACTATTTTACAGTGTCGATGGTGGGAGGCAGGATGATACATTCACAAAAGCGTTCGTAGAAGGCAATGGATCCCGCATCTTATGAAGCGTAGACAGGAAATGCGAAGTCATGGATTCCAGAAGATTGATACAAGGAACTAACTTGGGGCTTTTGCATAAGGACATCCATTTTGTCTTGACTAAAGAGTTTTTCTCAGCTGCTCAGAGATGGAATGTGGGCAGGTCAGCAAAGCAGAAGTCTGTGTTTTAAAAGATAGCAAATGTGTCCTGCTTGAACAAGTAATGGAGTTCTCTTTTTAACTCTAATACATGAATGTTGTAATTTAGGTGCCAGTTTGCTTCCCACAAAGGCTGTAACATGTTGCAAGTCACACGTCTTGTGTTGCCCTGTATCATATCAAATTGTAGCTCAGCTGCTGTAAACCTAGTAGAGCCTAATGTGAAAAACAGAGAGAACAGGGAAACATGCATTATAGAAACTAAAAGGGCCATGCTGGGAGGGCATTGGCCATCAAAGTATGGAGTTGCTTACTTCTTACTTTCTAAGTGTGTGGGTGGTTTTTTTTGGGGGGGGGGAGTTTACTTTTTCAGGTTCCCCCCCTGCCGCCCCTGCTTACCTTGTGTTAGTGGAATGATAGCTAAGTGTGTGCTTTCCTTTCCAATCAAGAATGATTTTCTTGATAGCACATGGACAGCCCTTATGCCTGAAACCCTGGTCCTTTAGCACAAAAGGTCTCCATCCGAGCATCGTCTTACTGTCTTTAGGTTTTGCCTGTATAAAGCTTCTTGGAAAAGTGAATCTGAATGAAGAAATCATACATTTGTGAGCTAGGTAGATTGTGTCAATTTTTTAATGTAAAGAAAAGTCTGTAGAGTGAAATGAACTAGATCAAACTAAGGTGTTGCCAGTTCAGAGAAGAGTATCCCCACCACTGGGTGCTGTTTCTTGCATGCTTTGAGTTGGGGAACGTGCCAGCTATGCAGGGATAAGGACGTCTTCTGGATTTTACAAGACTGAGGAAACAGAAACATTAGAAAGTAGGAGGGTGTCAGCTTTATTGGCTTCCTTTGCTCTTTGGAATGAGGGATCTTTATTTATGCTTTTCTAGTTGTGTGGATAAGCTAGTCCTGTTTCCAGAATCAAGAGAAATGCTGATTTTTCTCTCATTGAGAAGAATGAAGGAGCTTAGTAGCTTTGAGCTCTAGTTCAGTTTGAGCACTGGCTATAGTTGTAATAAATTGCTGGCTTTATTTGAGACAATTCTGAAAGATCCAATCCCAAATAGGATTTTCCCAAATGGGAAAAACTTGTTTGTTCCTCTCTCTGAGAACAGGGAATTGTTCCACAAAGTACATTTGCTTAAACTGGGTTTTCATGTGTAATACAACTTGGGTGGGGAGGACAGGGGTCAAAAAGCAGAAGTTGTGAGCCTGTGATGTGGAACGCGGTTATAGCCTACACCAGTTTCCCAGACTTTAGAGCAGCCTCTGTTCTCTCTTTCTCTTGCTTTGTTTTAGGCAAAGGACCATTAGGATCCATTACCTTTTCTTTTATCTCTGTGATTAATGTTGCCTGATGTAATGATGCTGGTAATACAGTTGGAACCACCTGGTGATTCAACTTCAAAAGGCTGAAGCTGTAGGCTGAAAGCTTTGGATAGAACTGTCAGCATTGGGCCAACCTGGCTTCGGTGGAGCAGAGGGAAATTCATTCTGGATTTCCAGAGCTGGTGAGATTTCTTTGCTAGCTTTATGCAGGTAGCTCTTCCTATTGCTACAAAACAGATTTTGTTGTTTAGGTGAGGGCATGTTAATTTTGAACTTTCTTCTGCAAGTGGTTGCCTAGATAGCAAACCTTCTAGCACAAGAGAGAACTTTGTTTAAATGACAAAGTATTGCCACAGCCAGATAATAGAAGGTAAGCAGGCATCTTGATGAGATTAGAAGGGCAGCAGTAGATAAAACAGAGGCATATACGTTATGAGCTATTCTTATTAGCTCCTGATCCTTATGCAGACTTTACTGAACTCTGCCTGGTTGAATTGTTCTCTCTTGGGACACTGTTGTTCGGTTTGTATTGCTGACACAGAAGATCCATCCATGCTGCCTTTTGGGTAACTGTGAACTGCCAAGGCTGAGAGTTCAAACCCTGGAGCACACTGAACTGGGGAACAGCAGCCAGGAGCTGGTGCTCTTGCTAAACAGATGGTGACCCAGAAAGCTGTATACTCAGCATTAAGTACTTAATGACATGCAGGTGTCCTTCATGCTCTGGAGCGCTGGAGTTTTAAAGTTTACTGTAGGAAGTTGGTTACTTTGAAGACCAAGCGAGGCTTCCCACCTCTGTGGAGCCATTTATGGCACAATTTACTGCTACCAAGATCTGTCCATTTAACATAAACAGATGGGTAACACAGAGCTGACCTGAACTTCCCGACAGTGGGAATTAAGCAGGGATCAACCAGAGACATCTTCGTTCAAAACAATTTAAAGTCTTAGCCTGAGGCCACCAGGGAGAAGAACAATTTAGAGGGTAATTCCTCACTAAGATATTACTGTTTTCTGTTCTTAGCACTAAAAGAAGTTGTTTTAGACCAGAGCTGTGTGGTTGCTCTCTCTGTGTGGAGTAGCATCTTCCTATTAGCTGTTGTCACACACTGAATATATAGTAATTTTTGATAACTAGCAAAACCTTTCCAAAGTGATCTTTCCTTCTGTTTGCAAGTCAGCTTTTGGAGAGGCAAAGCTACAGGTCCATGGGAGTGGGGAGAGAGGAAGAGGTCTGCAGGCCAGAGGAGTGGGGAGGGTAAGGCAAGGCACGAGGAGAAGCACTGTAAGGTTTCTTAGGCTCTTTCCTCTCTCCCTCTGCCGTGTTGCAGCGCTCTCCCTTCAGTCCTCGGTCTGTGGGCCTGCAGCATTACTTCTCTCCTACATCTGCAGAGTTAGTTTTCATGAAGGACGAGGCGTAGAGAGGTAGCAGTAATTCTGCACTGTGCCCTCAGTGCTGGCATCCTTCTGTAGTGAAATACGCTTCACCAGCTTTAACAGGTGATACCTCCGGTCTTAGCGAGCCTTTGGGTATTTGGAGGGAATGATTCCCCTGTAATGGGAAGCGAGCAACAAGGCAAAAACACCACCTCAATAGCAGTCATTCAGCAGGTGAAAAGGAGCGTTATCTGTGCCCGCTTCCATTTTTGATAGACGCGTTCCGATAGCTGTGGAAGAGAGGCTTGGGAGCAATGGAGAATGCCAGATTGAGTTTCACTTCATTTGTATGCAAGTTGTCTCTTCTGTTTTTCTTTTTTTCAAAAGGCTTTATGAATGTACTGGGTCCCTCTTACCGTGATGCACAGGCTTTATATACTACATATACTGCATATACTGAAGTAAATGCTTCTCCTTGTGTGCTGGAACTCCCCTCCCTGGGGAGTCCGCAGGGTGCCTCAGGCTAGAGCTGGAATATGAGCCACCACAGAGGGTAATACAGATTATCAAAAAGCTGAAGCTTAAGTATTAGGTCTGGGTCTGAGCTCACTGGCCAGCAGAGGTGCTAAAGTCCCTCCCAGGAAGCTTGGCTTGGCATCTTGTTCACTGAATTAACAATGAAGAAAGCTTAGTGATTCCTGCCACTGGAGCAATACCTTTCCACTAAGACTCTAAAAAAGGAATTCAGTTGTGGCAAAGGGATTGGAGGAGTGAGAGAATCATGCCCGAATAGCTTTCGGAAGGAGGAAAAAAAATCGAATGGTTCAGAATGGTGATTGCTCTGCAAGGGGCAGCTGTCTCCTGGAGTTATCGCTTAATCTCTAGGTAGGCTCTCTTCTCAGTTGTACTTAGTGGGTAAGCTTTGCACTGGCCTTCGGTGAAAAGGAGCACGGCATTATCTTTTCTCTGCCAGGAGAAGAGGGGAAGGCAGTCTTTGGTAAGAATTTGCCTTTTACTGAGATCTGCCCTTTACAGTTTTTCTCCCATAAACACCCCAGCGTGCCCTGCTGGCTTCTGCCTAATTTTTGTGATGTTTGAGATGAATTTTGACTGGTTATTCTTGGAAGTCATCAGTGATATAAATATCCTAGTATAAACTATGATAGTTTTATTAAATACCTTCACAAAAGATTCTGGGTTTAGGGAATCACTTTCCACTGCTGCTTGCCTTCCTTTTCTTCTGCTTATCGCTTTCTAAAGTGGTTCAGGCAACTAAGCCCTGTAGATCTGCTGCATCTCAGACTTTCCTTTCTTCCTCTCTCCCTTGCTTTCTGTCACTGGCATCAGCAAGCTCCCTCAGCTCTGCAGGACGGCGTGCAACAGCATGTTGTCCCTCATCTGACATTGGGGTACACAGTGTCGTTTAACTTCTCTTTTTTTTCCTTTTGCTGTGCATCTATTTCAGGTGCCCTGAAAGAAGTACCTCTACCAATGCAGTTGTAGTGAGGATGTGAGAAATGAGGAATTGAGCAGAACACAGCAGAAAACCAGTGCGATGTCTGAGCGAATAACATGTTGCTTCCTAAGTGCGTTTGCTCCCTAGTGCTAAAAATTGCCTTGATATTTGATTGATATCACGTATCAAGACAAATCAAGCTATGTAATGCAGAGATGATGGGGACGAAAGGCAAGTATATGCACTGGGAGCGAAATACCTCTGGAGTAGGGGATTCGATGAAGGGAATTTCAGCACTACAAACACAGCTTTGTTTCTAATTATATTTTTTCCTTGCAATGAGTTGTCCATCCTGTAGGCATTCGCTGCAATTTCTTTTCAGGCATTTCTCCCCTCCATTTTCCATCCTCTCCTGATAATCTGACAAGAAATTCTGTCTGGGGAAGGGGCTGAAGGAAATAACCCCTCCTGCCCAAATAACAGCATCTTTCTTGGCAGAAGCTACAGTTTTTGCAAGTGGACTATGTTCCCTCACACCTCCTGTGCTTTTCTTTTTCAAATCGCATAACTTCCTGCATGAGGTAACCTTTTCTATCTCGGTCTGTCTCTCTCCCTTGCTTGCTCTCCCTCTGGCTTGCTTTTCAGTCAGCGTTGCTCTCTGGGTCCCTTGCTCGGTGATGAATGAGTTTCATTCATCTTTCTTTTGGGGGCTCTGTGAAAAGCTTTAGACTCTGCCTGCTCCCATTTTTTCGCTCGGCTATTCATTTCCATGGCGATGGAGAAAGGAGGGGGGTGGCAGAGTGGGTGGCAGCGAGGCCAGAGGTCAAGAGTGGCCACTTTCTGAATTACAGCTTTGAATTCCATTAAAGGTGACACGTTGTAACCTGGAGTAACTCTCCAAGAACTTCGCTGTCAAAGTCATCAAAGCAAAGGGAGAGGGAGGGAGGAAAAAGAGAGAGATCAGAGGAGGAGGAACCCCAGAGCTTGGAGCTGCTGTCAGGATTACATCTGGTGACTTAATATAGGGGTAGTTCATTTGTGTTGCCGTACACTGGGCTTGAGTGAGGCCGTGCTCCGAAATCTGCGTGCGCGTGGGGCATGTGAGGGAGCGAGGATTCCCCTTATCCTTTATCAACAAATGTAATCTGCTGATTAAGTAAACAACCCTTCCCCTCTGGCAAATAGGAGGGTGGAATTGAGTACAGAGAAGTGTCCTGGTCACTTTGGGATTTCATTAGGCTATCTTTGCATTTCTTTTACAGAGGTGCCAGGAGGACTCAGCCAACAAATACGAGGGATGTTTTCTTGGCATCCTACAGATAGTCACTGAGAGAAAGTCTGTGTCCCAGAAGACAGCGTGTGAAGTAGAGCAAAGTGTATCAAGCTGTTTCCAAACACCCAAATTTAGGAGTTTTAAAAACAATTCAGGTGTTTTAAAAACATTAAATTTGGACACTTGCCAATCCCTGTATTAAAAAGGCAAAACCAAAAGAAAACCTGCTGAATTTTGTTATTTGCAGATGCTTCTTCTCTGAAGGTTGGTTACAAGGGGGAGGAATCTGAAGGAGGCACCAGGACCTTATACAATGTGTGCATGGTATATTCTGAATTCACATCCCCTCTTTGAATGGTCTCATCATGGTGGTAATCAGGGTCTGTGTTAAAACTCCCCTTTCTCGCTCATGCTGCCTAATGAGCCAGTGGTTCAAAGCAGAATTTGCTGTTAGTTCCTAAGCGTGTGATCTTGCTTCTGCTATGGTTGAGTTTCAGAACTTGTTATCCCTCCATGCCCAAGGTTATCCAGTTCTTCCTTTATGATGACCTGATCCTGAGGCAGTAATAGCAGGAAAGCGTGCTAATTTTATAGTATATAAATTTTTTCGTGCTTGGACTCGTATGTTTTCTGTATTAAATGAAAATGCGAAAGTTGGGTGCTAAACTCCTTGTGGAATTCACTTTGAAACCTCCCTCCAGCACTGTATTTCTCAGCTTGCTAAATCAGTCTAGATCCCAAACTGGACAATACTGTTCCTGCCAGTCCCGAGTATGCCGCTACCAAAAACTGTGCTGTGCGCTCTGCAACCAAGACTCATAAAAGTCTCTCTGTACTCTGAATCACACTTGATGGGAAGCCTTCAGCATCCAGTTCCAGTTGGGATCTCTGGAAAGACTCAGTTCATCCTCTGTCAAGGTAGTTGACACTTCTTAGCAAGGTCTTTCTCATCATTATGGTTCCTCTGCCTGTTTTACCATTCACTAGCATCCCTGAGCTGCTTTGTGGCCATGTGGCAAATGGCTTAACATCTTCGAGGTGGAGGAGGATTCTGGGTTCTTTCTTTGGCTAGGAAGTGGTGGCTTTTGTTGCTGGAGGCTGTTAAGGTTCTTTGCTGGAAGTCAACTGTGACAGACTCTTGCCTGTGTTTTGCTGTTGTGTTTTTTGTTGTTATTTATTCCTTCACATAAAAAATATTTTCAGAATCTTGTAAAATAACAATCTTAAAGATTATTTTCTTTATTTTCCAAGTCCATATTTTCATTATGTCTTTCCACCCATGTGTGATGTTTAAGACAGTAGTAGCCAGTAATTGGTCTAGTAAGATCATGTAATATTTTTTCTTTTTGGCATTACTTCACTTGTTTAAAAAGCAATAAGGAGGAAAGCAAAGCAAAGGGATCACTGGATTTTTCAGTCCATTTTGCACAAATCCTGCATCTTTGTGATGCAGTAAAAGTAAGAACAGGGGCTGTATATAGTGAGCACAAGAGATAACAATGAGGAATTAGGAAAGTTATTAGAAAAAATTGACATTCATGTGCATGGAGGTTATTTGTTTATTTATTTTGGTTTTTTGGGGTTGAAGAAGATAGGGAAGGAATGCTTCCAGGTGCAAGAAATACCCTAAACTGAGAAGCAAAGAAGGAATAGACGCATAGGTTACTGAATGAATGAGAGCTTTGTCACCATATGTAACTCTACAGATGTTAAAAATCCTCTAAACAGGGAGAGAATCGACTGTAATATGTATTATTCCATGCTAAAGGAGAAGCTGCTGAGAGAAACAGCTCTAACTTTGGAGACATGCTGCGGCTAATAAAGGCAACTAAACCAGTCAGGGAGAGGATCAAAAGCGTGACAGCAGCCACTGGTTCTGCGGTATGCAAACTCAGGCCAAAGGGACCTCAGAAGTAGGGCAGGGACAAAGTGAGTGGAAAATGAAAGCATCGTAGGTCTTTTGACGTGAGAGGTAGAAGGAAGCAGTGCAGGGACTGAGGGCGGGGAGCTTCTTTGTTAATAAGGAAGATATTGGCCTACTTTAGTAGACTCAGATTCTCAGTCTGCCGGCACCAAAAGAAGAGGGGAGCTGCTGCCCTTTCAGCTCTCATATTTGTAATTATAGCATTTGATTGACATTCTCTCTGTGTCTGCAGGATGGTGATGCTCGTTGGAACAGATTTTCAATGCAAGAGCACTGTGAACTGCCCGAACAGTAGCTATTGTACCAAGCGTACTGGCTGGTGAACTAGGGCCATTCTCTTTCCCTCTTTAAGAGATTTGGCTGCTTTTTTAATCCGCTTTTGCTGGTGAGGTGCTTGTTTGATACAAATCTGCTCCAGCAGGACTTTCAGTTCTGTTAGTCCTCCAATCCTGTCCCCTGAAACAGAATAAACAAGAAATACAGACAATGAGGGGTAAGCACAGAGGTTTGGTTTAATGCGGAGACTTGGTTTACCTGTTCTCTTGTGCTTGATCCTACTTTTCCACATATGCTTTCCTTCATGAGACAGTCCTGTAGTTTCACCCTCAAGGGTGTTGCCTTGCATCCTTCCTACATATCTTTGTATTTTCATACTTGTTTGTAATACGCTCTTCCCCTTTCTGTAGCAAACCCACCTGTTAATGTTGACTCTGCTTAAAAAAGCCAGTACCCGGCGTAATCACAAAGCTGACCTCGTCGCTGATCTATGTGTTATCTGAGGAGTGGGAGTACACCGCCTTGCAGAGGCTGGAATTGGCTCGATTGGGTAAAGCACAAGCAGTTTCCCTTCCTCTGTCAAGCCATTTTGAGAATCAAAATGCAGAAGTGTAGCACTGCGTAAGCTGTAATAATTACGCCTTGCATTTAGAGACATATCTCGCTGAAGAGCAGACGTGACAAAACAGTAGATCACAGGACTTTTGCCTCCTGAGCTGGTAGCGCCTTGACTGTAAAACTTGCACGTGTTAGTGTGGATCAGCGATGTGGAGGCTCCAGGACTGGGAGAAGCAAAACCCACACCACACTAACAGAATTCGGCCAGGTCTGTGAGTGTCCAGCCTCGTACCAAACCCGGCCTGCTCGTGGTGTCAGGCTGAAGTGGGACTGCAGGTCTCTGCCTGGCTGAGCACGGCGCTGGTGACTGAGCACAGGCTGCCCAGAGAGGTGTTGGAGTCTACTTGGAGATATTCAGAAGCCGTCTGGACATGGTCCTGGGTAACCGGCTCTAGGTGGCCCTGCTTGATCAGGGATGTTGGACAAGGTGACCCCAGAGATCCCTTCCAACCTCAACGGTTCTGTGATTCCTGTACAGACTATTTCTGTGATTCTTGAGCAATTGTCTTGTTCAGGCTTGTACCCCATCTCTGTCCTTCTGCTGGTCAGTTTGCACGTTGCAGAGTGGCGGTGTATGCTAGTAGAGGTGAGGAGAAGGGCATGCGCTGCCTGTTACATTAACAGGGAAGGGCAAAATGATACTAAACTAGCTTTTTACTTGGAGGAACTAGGAGTAGAAACATTGCAATTTCAGCTACTGTTCCAGTCATGTGTGCAGACTGACATCCTGAGAAAGTTTTGTGTCTGAAGGGGCAATGTTGTTAGTCCTTCAGAGAGACTTAATTGCAGTGTAAGATGGCCTGGAGCTGCAGGGAAACTGGTCCTACGTTGTGGTTCATACCGACGTCGCACTTCAGACCGCAACGCTTTCTAGGCATCCCCTGTGTCGTCTTTGGCCACGGAGCAGGGACGCCAAAGTAGCCAGGGGCTAGCTTTGGTGGGAAGCCATCCGAATCGGAATTGCCTTTGCTTTGGAGGCAATTCTAAACCTCCAGTGTATGCAGAGGAGTGGCTGGATGATTTGTGCAGTGTGGGTGGTGAGCAGAGGTCCTGATGGCATGAAGTGTTTAAATACGGCTTTCCTGAAAACCCAGGAGGATGAATTGCTGCTAGAAAAGCTGGTAGGGGTGTCCTGGGAACTGGCTGCTGTTAGCCGGGCACTGCAGTGTCTTGAACTCCTCGCTCCTTCCTGCCCTCAGTCTCCAGCCTTTGTCACTAAGAGCTCTGCTTTTTCTTTCCAAGGATATTTCTGGGTGAGTAAGGAGGAAGGCGCAATCCGTGAGCCTTGTGAGGTAGCTGGCTTAATCATCCAACCTGCTTCTGGCAGAAAGCTGCTTATAGCAAGCCTGCCCTGGGGCAGGCGGAGGTGATGGGGTGGGATAGCCTGGATCACGGATCTGGAAATAGGTGCTGGAAATGTCACTCTTCTGACGTAGAGCTCTCATTGTTAAATCCCTCTGCAGCCTCTCACTTACGTAAATGCTTATACAGGGGGGAGTGAAACTGCTCTGATCTTCTAGCGGTTGGAAAGCGGATATCTACCTGTAACTGTTTTCAATTAAATTCTGTAGGGTTTAGTAGTAATATGTATTAAATTCTATGTTTCCATCCTTTGAAACCTCACAGGGTGCTTTTCTTTAAAGTCTAACCCATAATACGTTCCAGTGTAATTAAGCTATTGTCATCTTGGATTGAGAAGAGAATCTTTGGAAGGATTTATTTTTCTCTGTTTCTTTCACTGAGTTTCTGAAAATGTGAAAACACAGAACCTAGTCGCCTGCTCTCAGGGTATTTGGGCAACTGCCTCAGCCCACGTGTCTTCAGCACAGTTGGCTGGGCTGAGCTTCACATTTGGATACTTTCCTTACCAGCCTTCCTCCTCAATACACAGCCCACTTGTCGCTGTGTCTCCTGGCCCGTTCCATTCTTGATCGTCATCTTCTTCCAAGTCCTTTTTCATCCCATCTGTTTTAGGCCTCTGCCATCTGTGACACGGTCCTCTACCCTGAAAGGTTTCAGAGTCTTTTCCTTGAGTGACAGAGTTGGGGATGATTATTCAGTGTATCTAACACACAGACAGCTTTAGTCCCATCCCTGCCAGCATTTGGAGAGTGTTTCACATAACATAAATAACATATATATGCAACATCTGTAGAAGTAGAGTCTTATTTCCTCCTCCGCCTTGGGAACATCTTAGCTGTAGTAGAGAGTCACCGTTCTGCATTCTGTGCACTGTTCGGGCTGGGTCATTCCCTTGGGCTGGCTGTATCACAGACCCTGCGTACCACTGAAACAAGGGCCCTCTTGCTCTTCCTCTGCTGCAGAGGTCTGCAATAACGCAAATATGAGGTGTGAGATGAAGAAAGGGACGTGGCACTAAGCTGCATCTTGGAATTGTATCCCTTGGGGAGAAGGATCGGACTGATGCCGAGCTGAATTGAACCTTTCTCTGTGCCCAGGTGCAGTCAGTCAGCAAGGCAGCAGTCACTGTGAAATGGGTCGAGGTCTGGGGGCTCAAGGGGTGGGAGGAAGGGTGCAGGTATCACAGCTTACTAGCGTGAGATCCAGTCCTGGCTCTGGATGGGCTTTTGGTGGGAATCGGCACTTGAGTCTCGTGCTTCATGTATGGCACTTGGGAGAAGTCAATAAAAACAGGCTTCTGGTGTTGTTTGCGTGCTCTCTTCTTTCAGGTCCCAGGTACAGACAGTGCAGGTGTAAACTGTGCCGTGTTGTCTACGTGCTTGCTTTTTTTCCTATTTATAACATTTGAATAGAAGTGCCTTTTTCACACGTGAGACTTTACCTTATATCTTCAGGAATGAAGAAGACCTCGAGTGACAGGTTGTGTAGAAATGCAGTGCTACAGTATATTTGTGGTTTGTTGTTTGTTTTCTTTTTTGATATAAATGGGTTGGTAGTAGACAAGGGATACAGAAAGACTTTAATCCAAGTCCCTGTCCACTTCTCACTGTGTTCCTTGTGAGTGGAATGTGACTTTTCTCTTTTTCTAGAAAACCACAAACCAGGCAAATGCTGACTCTGAGAAGATCAGGCAAATAATTTCTGCTCTTCTTTGGTGTGTACTGTTGCAGCATGAGGGCAGATCAATGGACTGAATCAGAAGTCAAATATCTGCCATGACCCATAAGAAAACATGGTCCCTGGGGTGGAGCAAGATGCTAATAGAAGACACGCTGCCTTGATTCCCATCCGTTCCAAGGGCAGGTTGCTGTGAAGGCCAGCCCTGGTGTGGTAGTGAGGATGTATTGCAGGTCTCTGTGCATCAGAGCATCACGGTAACCAGCAATGCTGCTCTAGGGATCTAGGAAGAGCATCAGACTGGCTGCTCTGTCAAAGCTCTAATTTGCTCATCACTTTTGGCTGATGTGATTAGCAGTCAAGGCTAATTACCTGCAGGAACACTCCCTCTTGCCTCCCTGAATCCACACATGAGAAGGCTGGTGTTATGAACCTTGGCAATATAAGCCGTTCTTCCTTCTTTCCATCATAGGAGAAGGTACGAATATTAATGAAACGGAGACAGGGGAATGCTTCAGGATCAAATACCCTCTTTCCTCAAATTTTCTTCTTTCTGCGTTGTGCTTTGTGTGGTTTTATTTCTCCTATTGCTAGAACAAAGAATGGCAGAAATATTCTCGGGAGCAATCCCATACACGTACACCTGTTATGTGAACAGATAAAGGTATGCTCTGTGCCTGCGCTTTTTACTGTTGGTGAAGAAAAAAGTGAAAGTAACTGGCAAACAGATGTACAGTGCATTTATTTCCTTGTAAGTAAATGTGATGCAGTGACCTGAGGAGGGGGTGTTGAAGAAGGAATTCAAATGAAATGGTCTGGAACTTGAAGCAAGTCTGAATTTAACCTTGCCTTCCTGCCTGCACGCCTGCCAGCTGCTCTTTATTGGAGAGGGAGGCAGTCTTACCCAAAAGCTGACCTGCTCTTTTCTTAGCAAAAAGTAAAAATATCTAAGATCCAACAGGTTTCAGTTATATACCCTGTGTATCACAAACTGTCCAGAAGGAAAAAACTAACGTAGCTAGGCTGGATTTGGGGTTTGATCCCCCGTCTCCCATTCCGGCACACATCGCAGAAGGTGCGTTCAGTCTCGTTGAGCTAATTGTTTAGGAGTGGAATCAAGAATCATTAAGACTTTTGTGCAGGGAGAATTGAAAGCAGATGACTCAAATCCATAACTGCCTGCTGGTTGAGTGGCAGCTTGGGTGCTGCAGATTGTGTGGCTACAGTAATACAGAAAAGTAATGAGGTAAGTTAGTTTATAATGAATCCTCTGAAGCCAGTGTTTTCTAATATTCTAGCTATTCAGGATAAAGCTGAGCTACACTTACGTTTAGCTACGTTTAAACTGAATTGCCATCTGAGACGTGATCAGCACTAGCTGGGTACTGAGCAGAGGTACAAAAGATCCACATTTGCGAATCTCGGTATCTGACTTGCTGGTAAGGTCCTAAGTCCCTCGGGAGTCTGTAGCCAAGCGCTTGCTTGGTTAACCCTATCAACACAGCAGGTTACCAGAAAAAATCGTGGCATCTGTGGGGTCCCCACCCTCATTTATTAAAGGCAGCAAGTTCACTTAATGTTGGCTTTTACTTGCTAAAGCGTGCAGCCTTACAGAAATGAACACAGGAACCTGTAGTTGTGTATGGGAGAGAAGATCCGACTCCGGGTCTGTTCAGTGTTTTTTGAGGGGGGAGGTTGCAGGGGGTTTGTAGTTATTTATTTTTGCAGAAGTTGAGGTGGGAAGGGAATACATGTGCATGAAATTGTCCAGTACTTAAGGCTTTGTTTGTAAAAAAAAAAAAAACAAACACCTTTTGGCTCCGTTTTTTCTGAGTGTAATAACAGCATAATTTTCAAAAAGTTTCAAGAGTGGAAGGTTATTCTTTGCCCTTATATCAGCTTTGCTGTTCCAATTTGCCAATTTCCTCAGAGCCGTGGTGCCAAGAAATCTGAGTGGATGTCAGTCAGTCAAAGGGTTTTTCTGTTTGGGCTTGGATTGTGCTACCTTGCACCTTTCTGCAAGTTGGAACTTGAACTTGGTTCTTACAGGTATTTTCTCTGATAGGAACTGAAAGAACGTCTCAGGAGGGTTTGAATACCACTGCCTCTTTCAGGCAAGATGTTTTGAAATCCTCACTAAGGCTTTTTCTACCCGGTTGTTGGCAATAATTTCCAAATTAAGTTGTATGGTATGGCTATAAAGAGAACAAACTATTTTTTGTCTCCTTCCCTATTGTCAACGTTTAACTTGAAAGCAGGCTGCGTGTTGCTAGGGTCCTCCCACTCCGGTCCTGGCCTCCAGGGACCCCGCAAAGACCTGCGAAATGTGCCAAGGGCTTTAGGGCACCCACACCCTGGGAGAGAAAAGAAGGATCAGCAGTTTGGTAGCTTTCTTGCATTGGGTTACTGACATTGCTATTAAGAAGAATCAGGGTTATATTGTCACTGTTCTATTTGTGGCCATCTGTAGCCTTGTGAAGTCTTTTTTTTTTTTTTTTCCACTTTTTTTTTGCTGTGGGTTTTTACCTGCAGATAGATTCAAGACAGGACAGTGGACACGTGGAGATTTTTCACATTCTGATATATCCTCCTTACCAAGCATTTTCCAATTTAAGACACAAATAGCTAATGGTGTAGAAAACGTGCGCTGTAATATATTCAGTCATGGTGTAGAGCGTGGCCAATGTTCAAGAACACAGCCTTAAGTAAAATTTGTCTTTGCAATAACACTTTAAATAGCGATGTTGTTTTCATTTGAAAGGTTGTGCTTTAAAATGGAAAGTAGGACATCCACCTGAGTGTGGCGTGCTGGGAATTTTATATATTCCCTTGTGTCTCTGACTGCTTTGCTTGAACTGTTTGCGTTATGACTTATTCCCTCAGTCCTAAACTGGAGAGCTCATCTGCATCACTGGCCATGGTGACTGCTGATAATTCCAGAACAGTTGATAATTGGTACTATTTTGGAATGACTGCATGTTTAGGTTTCTGCTATCATTACAGGATCTGTTTTATGGAATTGTGTGTTGTTCAGTCACTGGTTCAAGGTGAGTATAAAATGTTAATGGATCATTTTGCCCAATGTGCACAGGTATGCATAATTAAATAGAGCACAAGGCAGTGAAAAATTGGTCTGATGCCGTAAACTGTGTTCTTCAATGCCTGCCTGGTGCGTTAAACTCTATTTTGGCATCTAGCTAACCTGAGTTCTGGATAATATGAACCTTATCGCCATTTTTTTTTTAACTAATTCTTATCTTCTTTGAGCCTTTTAGTACATTCTTCACATTTTCATGTCTGAGTGCTTTCATAAGTAGTGACACAGACCTTTTATTATGTTTTAAGTTTCCTGCTTTCCACAGTTTGTAAGCTGAAGATGCTACACTATCAAATCTTCTTGACTCCTGGTGCTAACTTCTTTCAAGAGATCAAACAATGTGGGGTTTGTTTTTGGTTTTCATTGCACATGGCTGGGGATGATAATTTTCATATTAAAACCCAGCCGTTGCCCTCTGCTTGACAGTACAGGGAGAAAAAAGAAGCAGGAAAAGGGCAAAGTGCTGTTTGATACTTTGGAAATGCAGCAGAATGAAATGGTGAAATATTATGGTGGCAAAATTTAATTAGCTGTAACAGAAGAGAGAACAAATCATGACATTTATTTTTAGGCAGAAGCCTCCCACAGAGAGCTGCAGAATACCTTGCAGGGAGGGGCAGACCAGAGAGAGCTTTTCAGAGTACAGATATCCTCATCAAGTAACAAAGCAGGAAAGCATCTTTAGAAACTGATTTGTTTGCTGTTATTGTCCTCGTTGTTAACAACACCACCCACGGAGAAGAGTGAGTTGCAACAACTAGTGCAGAACAGATACATAACGGAGTTGGAATCCGAAGAAAGCTAGGGATGTAGGTGGCTGGTTTTGCAGGCTAGTTATTCTGAAGAGATTATACAGTGTGCATTTTTGATGGAAGAGGGAAAATGAGCCAAATGTTAAAATGAGACTGCAATGAGAAAATAAAGTAGAGACTCAGAAAGAGAAAGAATGGTAGGAAAAGCAAAGTTAAAAGAAACCCAATAAAGGACCACTTAAGAAGTGTAGGGGTAGACTGTGGGTTGGAAATTAGTGTAAATTGAAAAGAGCTTTCTTTTTGCACTTTCTTTTTCTTCTGAAAGAGTATTTTGCTAACTGTGTTTCCCCTATATTAGTCTGAATTAGCAGATGTCCTGATTCTCTGGATGTGGTCCCATTTTGCACAGCATCAAGCTACGGGATGCAAAATGCCCTGCTGTGCCTTTTACATGATCAGCAAGAATAATAGCTGAAGAAGTACAGAAATGGGATTTGTTATCTTTATCTAGATCATATGGTTAGAATTAACCCATCACGGAGCACTGGAACAGGCTGTCCAGAGAGGCTGTGGAGTCTCCTTCTCTGGAGATACTCAAAACCCACCTGGACGAGGTCCTATGCAGCCTGCTCTGGGTGACCCTGCTTCAGCAGGGGGGTTGGACCAGATGACCCACAGAGGTCCCTTCCAACCCCGAACATTCTGTGATTCTGTGATCACAGGCAGCTGTATTCAAATATGGGTTTACACATAGATGTACACATATATACCTGTATATGTGTGTGCATTTGGTTATACCAAATGTCAATAAGCCAGGGAAGAGCCAGCAAGTGATAGGTGCTGAATAGCAAGAACAGACAAAAATATTTGCCTTACATTGTGGTGCTGCATCCAGTTTGCCCTTCCTCGTTCTTGTCATACTCGTCATACATCAATCCATACTGAGGTAGTCTCTGTGTTCATACCTATGATGAGATTTGAAACAGCACCTGACTTTTCATCAGGAGATACCTAGAAAGGAGTCGGTGGCAGCAGGCTTTTGTCTAGCAGGAATGCTGTGTGCTGGGAAACACCCAGTTGGATGTGACAGTCGTGTAAGATGGACGACTCCTGTAGGTACTGGAACTATGGCATTGGTTTAGCCAGAGCTCACCTGAAATTCAGCCTCTGCCTATTCAGGTGCTGTGGATCTCATTGTGCAGCGATGCTGGTCAGTGTGTGGGCTCTGGGGAATGCAGAACAGTCTGTGACTGTTGCTGGACCAAGCAAGGGCTGAATGAGTCCACACTGGTCCTATCTGAAGCAGTGCTAGTCCTGGGAAAAAACAAGTCTTAGGAATAAGCATTAATTCATTATTTCATTCCTTATTTGGTGGCAAGGAGTTCCCTTACGGTAATTAGTACAGTGCTTGTTTAAAAATCATCCTTTGTAGCTCAGCCAACTTTTGCATGAGCAGGCAGCTCGAAATCCAGCAGAGGGCAATGCTGGATTGCACCTACACGGATACCGCCAGTGAGCCTACTTCGAGGAGCTTTGAATTATCTTCCCTAATGAGAAATCATGCCTTTAATTAATGACAGATTAGACTAACCGTGTGGTTGGGGTTTTGCAATAAATTCCTGGACTGTTCCTGGGGAACTCGCTCCTGTTGGTGGTAGGTGTGTTGCTGATACAAGGATGGACTGATTGCATTACATGTTTGAGGTGCACGGAATTAAAACAATCACGACTTGTCATAACCTTCCACCAAAACCATCACGAGTTAACACCCCCCACCTCTCCTCCTTTCCTTCCCCTACCCCTCCCCAGTACTTGGCTATTAACTTCTTCAGCTACTGCAGTTTCATTAAGGCTTTTTTCCCCCCATCATTGTTTCTGGCAAATTCACAAAAATGAGAAATGACAGATCCCAGTAGGTAAAATTGACCATGTTTTTGGGATACTCATTAAAACTGAATTCCTGTTTTATAGAAATTGTAACAACCGTGCATACCGCGATACTGTCCTGTCCACTAAACATCTGGGAAGAAATTCGAAACAAAGGACCAAAGGGAAGCACTGTTCAGAGTTACAGATACATTCAGCTCTCTACTCCCTCATGCAGGGTATAAAAAGCAGTGGAGATCTTACAAGGTCTGGTGCTCCAGTTTGATTTTTAGACAGCCGCAATCTCACAGGTTTACGACTGGTTTCAGTTGAGGTCGATTGTGTTCTTGTTGTCTTGGGAGTCATCTGTGTGTAATTCTGGTGTAGCTGAAGAATCCAGAGCCTTCAGGAGCGCTTTGCTTTTGACGTGGGCCTCTGGGCCCAGAGAGGAGCCTGCGAAACTGGTCCCTCAGCCACACACTAGCTCCCATTTGCTACCACTGTGGCAGGTCACAGTAGTAGGACAGTCCCTGGAAAGCAGCTTTTACCATGCTTTGCTCCAAATTCCTCACCCAGCAATAACGGTGAAAGATTTCAGTTGGATTTGTGGGAAGAAAACCAGCAAATGTTCCTAAAGGGATTCTGTCTGGAGTAGAAGCACCTCTTTGGGAAACCTTCTGTACTTTCCCTGTTCTCCCAGGTTGGACTACTCTCTGTAGCAGCCTGGGGAGTGACTGGCAGTAGCAAATGGAGAAGGACTTCACTTTAGAAGTCCAAAATAGTTACGTGTTTTTTATCCCGCTTTTTTGCGTTTCTCCTGTTCTTACTTCCACAACAAGTCAGCAGTGACTTACGCATTTTGCAAGCCAGTTTGTTCTAGGGGAGCAGCCCTCCTTAGTATAAGATGCCAGGTAATATCCCATTTTCTGTGGGTTGTGTATCTGATGATAATTGCAGAAAGCAAAGGAGACGGAGAGGGTGGAGTGGATGAGAATCTGTTTCACTGGTGCGTGTCTCTAGGACAGTAAGGATGGTGTAATATTGATGGATGATACATTGGAAGGGAAGGAACAGAAGTATAGTGTAAAGCCTTACTAGTTTGATCCATGGGTGATACCCCTTTTTGCATTTAAATGTTGGTTTCTAGAGGCTGCTGCCGTAACTACAATAGAATCCAACTTGTACAAGGAGAACTTGCTGCAGAAGAGCAAGACAGATGCCACCCTCGCTGTGCCTGAGGTATACACGCCACTGCTCCTGCCCTGCACGGGCACCGCATGAAGGTGTCCAGCCTGGGACCAAGAAATTGCCATGATTAATGGCTCTTATGCCTTTATTGTAAAGAATAGGAATTCAAGAAGTTGAATATTAAAGGGTTTTTGAAAGTGGGGCACGTGAGGGAGGTGGCAGTGAACTTTTTCACTGGCAAACCCAACAGTTTGGGCTTTAGCACTAATCTCTGGGCAAACTGATGGGCGCAGCAACGAAGCTGACTTCGGTTGCTTAAAATTCAAAGTTCGGAGCTGGTCACGTTGCTAATTCGGGGGAGTGGAGGGTCCTGGCTGAAGGTGGCATGGCCTGTGCTGTGCGGGTGGGCAACCCGAGCTGCCCCCGGGCAGGCGCGGGGTCGGGGCAGCCGCCGCGGGAGCAGAAGCTGTCTCCAGTGCTGCCGCCGCTCCATGCCTGCCCTGCGGGGCCTTCGAGGTGCTTGCAGGGTTGGGGTTTTCCTCCCCAAAATCTAGCCCGAAAGTGGGCGATCAAAAATGGGCGAGGAAATGAAATGTGGTTGTGCTGTTAAGAGCAGGCATATGCATGCGAAGAGGCATGAAGGCAAAAGACTGCTGTCACATTTCTCTTCTAGCCAGATCCGAAGCCTCCAAGGGTTGTTGATAAAACAAGCCTCGAAATCCAGCTTTTCTTAAGTCTTTAAGAGTGCAAATATAACTCGCAGCCAATGAAATTCCATTGTCTCTGCTCTGTGGCAAAGTAAGTGTTTTAGTTATATTTTTTTTAAGGACATTCGGACTGGGTCCCTGAATACCAAGTCCCAGCTGAGCGTGAATTCAAATGACCGAGGCCTAAGCCCCTGATAATAAGGGTTTATTAAAGAGGCACTAACGGAGCTGAAGCTGACTGAATGGCCAAACTGAAATAATGGAATGCTTGTGGCAACTAGAAAATGATTGTTTATTGGCATAATCCCAGGATAAACTTCTGCCAAGAGCACGCAGTATTTCCTTGCCAAATTCTTCGTACGGGGAAATACAGTGCTGGATTTCTGCACGTAATAGTAGTGCAGAAGAATGGGAGGACGAGAAGTGGCAGTTTGCAGGAGGAAGGGAAAAAAATGTGCATCCCAAATGATGTAAACAACGTGATCCCTAGAGCTTTGCTCCTCAGCAGGCCCTAAAGAGACCACCTGGGTTTCAGCTTTGGGAAGGTGATCTGAAGAACATGGTTTTTGCTATGGAGTTCTCTCACTTGAATCTCGAAGTATCCCTGAGCGGAGTGTGCAGGGAACAGAAAAATTTGGAACTTTGTCCTAAAAATCCTGCCTTGTGGTGGCTGAAGTGCTTGTGAGCAGTTTCGTTCACACATGGAAAAGAGAGGACTGTCTTGCAGCTCTGCTGAGAGACGTATTCTCCAGAAAATTCCGTTGAATCACACTTGGCAAATATTCACTGAGAAATGCAGTTATGAGATGCAATCATACATAACTGTAGGTTAAGTTAAAAGTTTATGGGGTAACTGCTGCTTATGCAAGGGAGAAGAGAGCAGTGAAGCTACTCTATATTGCACTGCCTTGCCCTTATCTAGTGGTCTTTTGGTTAGGATATTTAGTGAGGGAGTCCTGATTCACGTCCCTTCTCTGTTGGATTGGAAACATTTTTCTTTTCAGCCGAAACCTCACGCAAGTGAATTCTGTAAATACTGTCCTACGAGGCACGTTACAGTGGTAGCCTCTCCATGTCTCCTGTGGAAGCTAATCATGTAGTATAAAATACTTAAATATTGACTAAGGCATAATAATCCTGCCTTCCAGGAAAATGCTTCTGAGGCCATTAGAAATATCTGTAGTACGAGACAAATTCGCTATATGGGCAATTGAGATGCCTGCCTGAGAAATCTTTGAGCTGTGGCTAGGGCTCTCTGGAGGAGTAGGAAACAGTAAACAAAACCTCTGCTATCACTCACAGGCTGGCTCTGGAGAGAGATCTTCCAAGCTTTGAATTTGTGGTTTGAAATCAATAGAAATTCAACAAAAACCCCCAAACCGTAAATGATTTTTCTCTTTTTATTTCTGTCAGTGAATTAGCACTAAGTTTGTGTGGCTAACTGATTGTTCAAAGTCCTGAAGGGGTGGTTCTCAAAGAGCTTCAGCAAGAGCCTGGTTGCTGTGATGTAAGGTCCAAAACTGAAAAACAGTCTAGTTTGGAGAGAAGTGGCAAAGGATATCGTCTGGAGACAACCAGCCAGTAGAGCAGCAACAAATCTGAGCTGTTCTCAGCCTGCGTTTTTTTTCCTTCTAGTTATTACTACATTTGGATGTGTGGCACAGATACAGCTTTTAAAAATTACCTTATTTATATGTTAATAAGAACTCAATTTGAAGAGGCTGTAGCCTCCCTCTGGAGGTTAAAAATGCCAACGTCTTTCTTCCTAAATGCAGTCTTTCTTTCTGGCATCTACCGACTTACTCTGTGATACCGTGATGATACGGTATGGCATTAGTATGGCTCGTCACACAAGTGTGCAGAATCTGGACTTTATTTAAAAAAAAAAAAAAAGAAATAAAAAAGGCTGGTTAGCCATTGTGGTTTGGAAAGACAACTCTGATGAAAGCTTTTTGTGAGTGACCTGTTGCATTTTTATTTATCTGAATCTTGAGTAAACTGAAAAATAGTCCGTGGATCATTTTGTTTTTCTCAGCTGGCTATTAACTCTCTACGCCAAAGATGATAATCTGAAATTTGAACGTGTTTAATTTTTTTTTTTTCCTCTTTGAGTATCTAATTGTCCTGTTTGGACCCCCAGGATAACAATGGGTCTGGTTCTCCCTCAGTTAGCTGCCAAAATCTCCAGCTGTCCCCCTGAAGAATTTCTGTCTCATACTTGCAAAATGAATACAGAGATCTCTGGAGATGAAAAATGAGGACTATGGGAACAGTGTGAAATATGTGTTTTCCTGCCCACACATTAAAGAGTTTCAGTTTTGCATTGCAAATTTTGCATTACTGTTTCTCAATGAATTTTCAGTTCTCTGATTATTGGTGTGTATGATCTTCCCATCCAATGAATCTGTTAAGTATTTAATAGTATAAATAACTCCTCCTTTTAATTTTTTTTTTCCCTTATGTTCTTGCTTATTGTTCTCTCAATGCTAGAAGTTGTTCTTTGTTACAGAAACATAGACAGAATAGGGTATGTGTCTGGTTTTGGAGGGATGTAGCTCACCTTAGGAACTCTCATCTTCCAATGGTTTGGGGAATGCTATCTTCTGGTTTTGGAGAGAGGACTTTTGTTTATTTTTTGTTTAAAAAGAGTTGTTTTAGTGGTCTTAGGAGAACTTTGTGAGCTGAAGCAGCCGTAAGGTTCAGAATGACTCATAAGGAGATTCTCTTTAAAAATGAGTGTACAAGGATAAAGGAGTGGAGAAGAGGGGAGACATCATCTGGGATTAGAGAAGATGAGACTTGGAAGAGTAATTGAAAGAACAGAGTGAAAAGGTGGCCATCAAATTACAGCCGGGATGTCAGATAACAAGAATTTTTAATTTGAATGGAGTTTCTTCATTTTTTCCAATACCTTTCAGCAAATGAGGATGATCACAGAGAATGCTAATCAGTCCTGAAAAAGCCTTCTTGCCCTCTGTGGTAGATGAGAACAGGCATTTAAAAAATTGAGTGTATTTTGACCTGTTGCATGGCTGGAAGGTAGCTGTGGAACAGTGTCTTTTGGATAGTGCTACAGCAGCACGCAGGCTTAGTCTGTGGCTACCAAAGTGTTGCTGGGAGTGTGCAGCTCTGTATTGACTTCCAAAATGGAAAGGTTTTATGGAAAATAGCAAAAGACCTCAACAGTCTAAGAGTTAAAAAGTCTGCTCTGAAGTCTCACTGCTTCCATATTGCACACTGTACAGCTTCATCCTTTGCCATCTGCATCAAATGACGCAGCTACAATGTCCTTTGACCTTTTTTACCTTGGATAGAAATATGAAACTTATTGCAGAGAAGGGAAGTAACTGGCGCAGCAGAATTCTGTCTTCCCGCTTCCTGGCCAAATTTGAAAGTGGGATTTTCTGTCTGCTGTGTTTTTCTGGTTAAGGTGCAAGACTGAAGTTTTCTGAAACAAGTTCCCTGTCACACGCTTTTTGGATAATTACAAGCAAGTTGATTAATGTCCCTAAACCTCAGTTTCTGTTCTGCCAAGTGAAGGTGATTGCACTTCCCTCTCTTCCTGTGCCTTGCTTGTTTTTTGGACAGTCTTCTATGGATGGAGGCACCACTTTGAGGTGATGTCACAGAACGCAGCTGTTCACCATCAGCACCTGACAGGGCTTCACCCGGGCCGTGGAAAGGTGCTGCTCATTACTAGCACTAACATGGTTATGGTGAACATTGGCTGGGCTAGCACACCTGAAGAGGGAGTGGTACTGCATCCCAGCTCATTTTTTGCTACCATTAAATGCCACAGTGAATGTCCTTTTGTGAATTCAAGGTAGGGTCCATCCTGAGCGGTTGTTCAATTGCACTCGAATAAGAGCGGCAGTTCTTAAAGCCCTAACTCAGTAGGAAGGGCTGTGAAGTACCTGAAAGGAGGTTGTAGCGAGGTGGGTGTTGGTCTCTTCTCCCAAATAACAACTGATAGGACAAGAGGAGATGGCCTCAGGTTGTGCCATGGGAGGTTTGGACTGGATGTTAGGAAAAATTTCTTCAGTGAAAGGGCTGTCAGGCACTGGAACAGGCTGCTCAAGGGTGCGGTTGAGACACCATCCCTGGAGGTATCTAAAAGATGTGTAGACGTGGCACTGAGGGACATGGTTTAGTCGTGGACATGGCAGTGTTAGGTTAACTTTTGGACTCAATGATGTTAAAGGTCTTTTCCAACCTAAATGATTCTATGATTCTATGCATATCAATTGCAGAAGATGAGGTCTCGGCTCTTTCTTGCTGTCTGGTATCCTACTGGAGGGCATATGTGCCTCGGAAATGCCATTTGCTTTCAGACTGGCAAAGAGGAGATAACGTGCTGCGCAACTGCTGCCCTCTGCTCGCTTAATTGCTTTTGGAGGAGAATGATTTAAAAACACATTTGAGCCCTGTGTTACAACGTGACAAACACAAATTTCATTTGCACGTCGCATTTGTTTTGGTTGAATTATTTTTTTCCTCGTTGATTTTTGCATAGATGTCGCAGTACCCTGAGATTTGTCACTTGAATCAAGGAGATAATTTCTTTGAAGAAAAAAAAAAAAGAAATGTAGTCCCTTGAAAAGATTAATAGAGGGCATAGGTGAGAGGCCACGTGCTTTCAGCTTAAATAGGTTTCTGACTGCATTGCATATTTTGTAGTGCTGTCTGAATAGACAGCAAAGCAGACAGGGAGTCATAATGAGTAAAGGAAATAAAATGGGGCGTTTTCTTTAGCAGTATACCATATTTTCCAGGGTCTGATTGGAGGGGGGGGAAAAGTCAGCTCAGGCAAATCAAAACTTGAGTATTTGACAAACTTTGATTACTTTCAAGGAAAAGTAGTTATCAAGGATAAAGGGGTTCTGCTGTGTCTTGCAGCTTTCCCTCAACAACGTGCTGAGCTGCTGGGAGCTGCACAGTGTTGCTGCTTCTCTGCTTGGTGGAGTCTGGCCACCCTGCTAAAAGCGTGGAACCATGGAGGCACAAGATCCAGGAAAGTAAAGTAGAGCAAGCTGCAGCTCATGGTGGATAATAAAGTTATCTCCCCCTTCATGGAATAGTTTTTATTAGGGGTTTCTCTTTTTTTTTTTGAAGGAGGTAAGTGGTATTATCCCTATTTCATGGACGAAGAAGTGAGGACAGTGACAGATGCTGTGATTTGCCTGTTGCCATTGAGCTGAAAGTGTCCTCATTGGACCAGAGGGAGAAAAAGGAAACAAGATCTCAGTGGAGGCATCTGCCTGGCTTCTACAGTCCAGCTGTTCATTATGAAAATCGCGTCACAGCTTAAGCAGCTCTCGAATTATGATGCATTCACAGTAATGGTGTGACCACTGGGACTGTGGTGACATCAGTGTGTATCTGCACACAGCTTTTTTTACTCATAGTAGTGAAAATGATAATCTTTGGCTGTGGACCTAATTACAAAAAGAGTTATATTCGTTGATCGCTCCTGTTTTTTCTGACTGTGATGCCCATAGGACATTGTTACAGCTGCTTCAGTCAAGAAAATGAGGCTTCATGAATTTATTCTTTTTCAATAAATGAATTTATAATAGCAAAGAAAACTTTCCCTTGGCTGGACAGGGACAATGAGAGACCCTGTTCTGCCCTCTGTTTAGCAGGTGGATGGGAATATGCCACTCCTTACTCTGAAATTTTCAGAAGGTATCCAAATTCATCTCTGGTGGATGGGAATATGCCACTCCTTACTCTGAAATTTTCAGAAAGTATCCAAATTCATCTCTGGTAGATGAAAACGCGTTAGCTAGCCAAACAGATGTCAGAACATTAGGTAGAGCAAAGGCACTAGCCAGTTTGGGGTGGCTCTATAAGAAGAGCTTGTTTTCCCCCAGATAGGCGTGCTTTGTCCCTCTACCATCATCAAGTAATTGTATCTTTTGCTCATTGGGGGAGAAGTGGAGATGGAGTCAAGAGAGAATAGAGACAGAGAGGATTTACCAGTAGCTATGGCTGGGGAAACTCATGACTGCAACACGTGGATTCTCCAGGAGAGACACATTGATGCTGATGATGCCCAGGAGAGCTGAGTCAGCAGCTTGGCCTTGCTCTCACGGGAAGGGAAGTAATAGAAGAGAATGGAGGTGAGTCTGCCGGGGTCTTCCTGGTGGGTTGTTGGCTTGTCAGCTCCAGGACTGTTTCATCTCATCTTTAGTCTTGGCAAAATGAAAGTGTGAAGAACCCCGGCGTGACTTCGTAGGTAGTCACGCAGCAGCTGTGATCATTGTGAGAAGAGTAGGGAGGGGAAAAAAAAAAATCACAGAACTGGTTTAAAATGCCTTTTTTCAGTTAGGATCTCGAAGTAAAGCAGAATGAACTGAAATAGCAGTTGGTTTGGGTTTGGTGTTTTTTTTTTTTTTTTTTATGTTCAGCCTCTCAGCTAGAGCAT
>Ga0065711_1002859_pt1 | contig 31200 bp, 15 predicted proteins | sample Hoacrofraction12_FD_59098 | JGI IMG/M metagenome (GOLD analysis project Ga0065711, IMG submission 59098) | Hoatzin crop microbial communities from Cojedes, Venezuela - Epithelial fraction 12 v2 (version 2) | ecosystem: Host-associated > Birds > Digestive system > Esophagus > Crop | place... | reverse complement strand
CCCCACCCAAAAAGAGGAGCAGATTAGACCCCCTCACATTAAGACCAGCCTTGCTGTAGATCCACAGGATTATACGTTCCAGTGGGACTCAACTCCAAGTTCCTTTGGGATAGAGAAATAAGTCAGAGAATGTCTCCAGCAGGGGACATCCATTCCTCAGTTTGATCTGTTGTCTGTTCACTTTTCCTTTTATCACTTGTGAATGAGAACAGCAAGGCTGATGGCCACTGCTATTGAGTGCCACATTCATTTTTATCCCTGTGTTGATTTCATATTGATCAGTGAGCCGAAACAGAGTCATTCAAATTCTGCTTCAGCAAAACTATCCCTAATGCTTCTGTTCTGATATTTTAAAAGACCACGAAAGTTTTAGCTTCTCTTGTGATTTCTTCACACTGCTTAGTGAAGCTATTTATTTCATAAGACTGGTCCACACCCTTTTCCAAGGGCTCTGTTGTGCTACTGTACGCACACAGTAGCAGCAAGGGAGTTCAGAAAGCCATGGTCTAACAAGCTAAATACTAACTTGGAAGCCAGATTCAGGAACATTACCCATCTGGTGTATGCAGAATTTCAGGATAGAAAGATTAAGATTCTTAGCCTTTTTGCACTGGTAAGGAGATGTCCAATTCTAGAATTAAACCCTACTGCCTAGTCCAGCATCTTGAAGGAAAGACTTCTTTCCATTTACACAGATGGACAGCATACCAAATCTCTCAAATACTCTGCCCAGAAAGATCGTTATGGTGGCTTGACATCAACAGCTTTGGTTAAAAAAGCTTCCTTGTCTCTCCTTCCCCAGGCAGAACCAGCATGAGCTACTGTTTGGGCTTCCATCTGCCAGGAGTGACAATTCTTCTCTCCCAGGCCACTGGCAGAGACAGTTAGCTGCTTCGTGAACAAGTCAGGAGTTGAATGTGCCCTAATAAATATTCCTCAGTTGTCCGGAGTAATTATTTGTGATAAAGGCCAAATACGTGATTCTGATGAGGATGTCCTTACAAGATTGTATGGCCTGTAAAACTGTCAGGGCAAACGCCTTTCTACATTTTCATACTTGAAGTTGAGCTAACAAGTCAAGTAATTATCAGGGGAATTAGCTTGGATAACTATTGACAACGACCTTGATCACTGGACAGACTTTCCTCTATCCACAACACTGCTTAAGAGTTCTTTTCAGGGTTTCTCCAGTGAATGTGAAGGTAAGGTTAACCCTAGAAACTGTGGTAGATACAGGAGGTGAGGTGAGCTCAGCAGAAGTAATGTGCTGAGGCCCCACCACTGCTGCTCCAGAAAAGGAGCATTAGAAAAATAAAGTACAGGAGCTTTTGAGTACAGTTCTCACAAAAGCAGACTGACAGCCCAGAGACGGACAGCTATGGTTTATTCTCAGAACTGTGACAGCACAAGCTCTGGCAACAAATACCTCTGTCCCTACCACCTCCTCTTCTGAAAACATACACCTCCAGCCAAATCCCAGCCTGCTTACCTCAGCCATAGCTGAAAGGAAACAGCTAATTCAGCTGGTTTGTTGGCATACTGATACATTTTTGTCATACTGGTGGTTTTGACAATGTGGACACCCCTCAAATCAAAGGTCTTGATAACTACCAAAATTATTCACAGCCACAAAACAATTGTCATAAGAAAACCACGCTTAGTCCTTACTGACCTGGGTTAAACTAACAGCATCAAATCAAGTCCATTTTGCAGTAGCCCAGCATAAGCCAAGAACAGCAGGAGGGAAAAATAACATTTCCTACTCCTTCTAGAAAGAGGTGAATGTAATGTACCTGTGCCTGTTTATTACCTGCAGTCTGTTATACCAGCAATAATTCAAGGTAATATAGCTAGGACCTTTTATTATGCAGTCTGTTGAGCAGCCAACAGTTCAGGGTTAACAGGTTATGTACCTGTATCTGTTTATTATGCAGTCTGTTGTACTGCAGATTAAATTGCTTCATGTACTAAAGGACTAGAATTTTACATCCTCAAGCCAAGTACCACGTCTTTCAGAAAAACTTCTCATCTTGGGCCATCCCCTGTTTTTTCAACACTTTTATTCTTTACACCAGACACCTGCTAACTGCTGCTTCTGAAGAAAGAGCTCCATGTAGCTGTGGTCTCCTTTCTGACAGCTCTGCGGTTTTGTTGGCTTAAAGCGACATCATGTCTTCTTGTACCACACTATCACAATCAAAATGCAGACATGGAATGAATATTTGATGCTATGAGGCAGCAAAGGACCAGGAACACAAAGCTCCCTGTTTCAAAGAAAGCACCTTTGTGCAAAGCATGTTTCAGCAACAGCTCCTTTCTTCCTGCTCTGTGTTGTTACAGGTTTAGCTCACACCTTGCTGTTTGAAAGTCCAATGTAATAGTGGAATGAACTAAACATGTAGAATACTACATTGCAAAGAAATCTGAGGACCTGGCATATTCCAGCAAGAAACAAAAATAAGTCTTCAGCAAACCTGTCGTCACAGTCGCTTGCTGGATTTGACATGTTCAGAGACCTACCTGAAACATTGTCTTAAATCACAGCTGCTCTGCACAGTTATCTACCAGAAAGGGACAAGCTCACTTGTAACCTAACAAACATAACAAATACAAGCATGGTAGTCTTGTACTGTGTCCCTGTTGCAACATACGGACTGCAACTTCTGCTTTAGCTTTAGACATATAGAATTCAAAAGGAATATAACCTCAGCAGTCTGCTATGTTATTAACCCCCACACAAAAGATTGAAACATCAGTTCCCTGAAGTTACTTTGAGAGTTTAGGTAGGGCTGCAGAGGTAGACTAGCACTGTATTAATTCAGAACAGTAAGTTTTGCTTCTCAGGATAAGAGATGGCAGCAACAGTACTCACTGATATGTGCCCTAGAAAAAACTTTTGGTTGACTTCCACCCTTAGACTCAAGCGGAACTCTCCAATAGTAACTTCCATTCAAAGCCAGTTCATTCCAGCAACATCAAATACATACTAAATTAGTACAAGAAGGAAGGAGGAAGTGGAAATCAATTTGGAGTAATTCTACTTTTACATAATTGTACTTAATTTTTTTCCACCTGTTATTGCATATTCAATTCAAAGTTTTCACGGCCATAAAGAAACTGGAGCTGGAAGGGATTAACTTCTTGTTCTGCTAATAGCACAATTTTCCACTTGCCACTGAAATCTCAAGGTGGGAGGTGTTTGTAGCAAGGTTTACATATGAAGAAAGCGGATTTGGCATAGGCTGCAGGACATAGTATTTATCTGCAGATGTCAAAATTTCACAAAAGAGCTGTCATCCTTGTTTTACAGATGAAAGACCCTATGGTAAAGCAATTCATCTAGAGGTCTCCCACTATGCTAGAGATGGAAACAAGACTTGGGAATCCCAATTGTCATGGCAGCTGGAAACTACAATTTGCAGTGAGATTAGAGTAGCAGCTTCACTGTGTAGGGTGAGCTAATCCAGAAGTTCATCACTTCCACTACCAGCAAAAGGTGCTACTCCTCTCTCCTGTTCTTGCTGCTTATCCCCACCAGCCACCAACTCAGCCAACTTCTCTAAGTCAATTCATTTCACTAGTGTCAGAAGACTAGCCCAGAGGAGAATAGGAAAAAACAAGTAGCCAGACAGGTTTTTGCTTCGGCCACTGCAAGAGAAATGAATGAATGAAACCCCATGCCTAAAGGCAGAGGAGGGAAAAGCAAGGTCTCTTGTCCCCTAAGCTACTATGCAGGGTCAACCAGCTCCAGAACTACAATTCTGTATGTGAAGTTAGCATCTTTCACTCAGTTTCCTCTCCCCTGAAACAGGATAGAAGCATCATTTCTTTCACATGCCCCTTCGTTTATCAAAAGGTAGAACCTAGTATAATGGCACTCATTTCAGACAAAGTCTATAGCCACTAGTCTAACACAAATAAAAATCCATGCAATTACAGACCAATGCCTGGAAGACTCATTCCAGATACCATACCCCCCCCAGTGCCTCACCTGCACATTCTCCCTGGCCTGTGTCTGCTAGTCCTTTAAAAGCAATCAGCCTTGGTGAGCTCCTTTGCCTCCTCAGGAATGCAGCAGGGTTGTAAGAGAGCAGTCCTATCTATATGGAAATGCAGATTTCAAATGTATCCGTCCTAGTAATCAAATCCAGAGGAAACAATCCCCTAATATGGAGCTAATAAAAGTTGATTTTAAGTCAGCCTGAAGCTGTAAGCAATAAGCAGCAGATTTATACTGGTGGCTTTGATTATTGCTGTTTGTTTTTTATAGTCTACACCAGCATAAAGCTGTTGGTCAGCTTGCTGCTGAATTTACCTGTATTCCCTAACCTCACTTAGTTCAAACCATGTTTCTTCTTCCATTCAAATGACTCTAAATCTGTCCGCCTACACACAGAAGTTGGCTAAATCATGGCAGCTTAACTTACTTCAATAATTAGATTGATAAGAGGCAAGGCATCAAGCCTTTCCCCCACATCCCCCCCTCACCTGCTTGCAAACACACATGCTTGGTGCTGTTAGAGGGCAGTGCTGCCCCTAGAGTTATTATCAGTCATTGAAATTCTGTTTCAGGTAGTGACAAAACTTCAGGGTGAAAAAAACAGTCTGTGTAACTAAGATGAAAACATGAAAAGTCCTGTGACTTAACACCGTCAACTAAAATTAACACAGCCCCCCCAGCTATAAGCAGCCATGAAAAGAATCTCTATGCTATTAGGAATTCAGAGAATCAATCTGCTCAGCAGTGCAAGGAGATGCTTCCATGAAAACAGAGGACAACACTCAGTGCAGCAGACTTGATGGTTGGCAAGGCCATGCAGCTTACCAAGTTGCAAGCAGAAGCCAGCCGAGGAACACAGTACATATTCAGAAGAGACATGGAGAAATCAATCCAGATCACCCCCATTGGAATCAGTCTGGCAGAGTATGCAAGAAACAAGCATCCTTCCACCTCAGTAATCTCCAGAGGATTAACTCATCTTTATTGAATCCTTTTTGGGCCAGTTTTATCCATGGTAAACACACTATAAAAAAGTCACCAGGAATTATTTTGACCTTTATGAAAAAGACACTGCTACTGCTGAACGATTACGCTCTAATATCCGCACCTACCATCTATTCAGATAAGCATTATCCATAAAATTCACTACATGACTGAAAACAATTAGCATCAGTCATTAACATGCTTGGTTTCCAACAGAATCTGTTTCAAGACCAGAGAGCACAAGTCAGTACATCAGCTAAGCTTCTAGGTATACAAATTCACAATATTTTCCTGTAGCAAAACAAAGCTACAGACACAACTATAAGCTTATTTTAACTGAGACAGATCACCTCCTGCGACCCTAAATATCAAACTAGTCCCTCTAGGACCTTCCTCATTCCAATCAGTTAGTGGCAGTGAAGAGCAGTGAAGCATTTCTGTAGAGCTTATACAGATTTATCACTGGAGAGAGATACATGTGAGCCTCAGTCTCTAGGGCTTGTCCACCACATCTTTGTACAGCCAAAGTTAAAAACATACCCTTCCATTTTAACCTTCCACCAGTTACCTGTGCAGAGGACTGGATACAAAAGATCTGGTGCTCTGCAATACCTATCTGGGTCATTGATGTCTACTCAGAAGATTAGCAATTACCTGATGAGAGAGGATCTTGAGCACATCGTAGGTAGATCCCCACAGAAATTTACAACCAATTCAGGAATATTAGGGTTGTACTTATTACAGTAGCAGTAGAATCAGACCCTCTGTCTCCAAGGATGTCAATCTTCTTTCATTGCCATTAAATGTACTTAATGGGAACTCCACGGAAGAGGTTAGACTATCCAAAGTTTCAGCCGGCTTTAACAAAGCCAGGCTGCAGTTAGTAACATATCAGACATGGTTTCCAACAAAACATCTCCCCTTTTCTCAGCAGCATAACCAGAACAAAACACCACTTTAGCACAAAGCTGAAGTGCAAAACCCCCAAAACGTAGAGCAAGTCATTCAAAATTACTGAATAGTCCAGCAGCTAGCAATCAATGTATTATGCTGTGTGAGCATAAAGATATAAAACTAAAACCTTGGTGAAATCTTCATTTTTTCCGCTAAATGAAAATCTGTTCCTCTTTGTCAGCTGCAGCTGAAGAGATCTTTCATTGATATCATGAAATACCAAAATAGAAGAGGGCATACCCTGCATTGGATTTGGCAATTTAAGAAAAATAAAGTTGTGATTTCAAGGCTTACACTGCAATAGTAGTGATTAGAGGAGATGGGATAGGAACCCAAGACTAACAGCAGCAAGCAAGAGAAGAACTCACTTGATCTCTAAGAGTAACTCAAAATGCAAATTAGGCATGCAAGAGGATAGAAGTCAGGCCTGGCCTATCCATCCAATTAGGACAGCTTCAAGAAAGTTTTCCTTTCTCTTTTGGATCTGATCATGAGCTGGGAATAAATCAGGGCTACAATGAAGAGAAATAATTTAGTGGCATTCTAAAAGACCATCTTTTAAGAGCTACATAGAGGCAGAATAAAGAGGTCTTCATTGGTTACTGGCAGTATCAAAGAGCTGAATGAATGTCAGAACTCCCACATGGACCTGTTGGGATATACTGTTCAAAACACCAATTTTTTTTTTTTTATTTCCAGTGGCTATTTGCACCAGAAAGGTTCATTCAGATGGTTTTAAGAAGGTCTTTTGGGGAGAAAAAAGAAAAATGAACTTTAAGTGCCATTATTCCACTTTAATACACAAAAAGCTTTTATTTAAAGAAGATATTACCATTACAAAACTCACTTCAGAGTTGAAGTCAAAGCATTTCAAATTCATTTAAGATTTTAGGACTGATCAAGACCTGAAGCAGTTTTAGGTCTGTGCAGTTCTGCCTTCTACATCTCCAAAGCTACTTAGTAAAATAAACCAAGATTGTCATCACAGTTTCAGAAGGAGTGAACGACTCGTGGCTAGGACAGAACATAGCCCTACTCTAAAGAGGTTTTGCTATCCAGTGCATAGATCTTTCATCTGTCTGAATTACATTCCTTTAAACCTTATTTTGTGCAGGTCTGACTGAGCATGATATCATACACAATGCGGCAGGGACCAGGCCGAAGCAACCTGTTGGAGCGCACAGACATACCTCTGAGGCCCTCACCCAACAGGATTCAGGGGTACTGAACCCAACAGAAGTCCTCCGTACTCTGCAGAGCAGCACACCTTAACTACCCAGCCAGCTGTAACCCTGTTTTCAAAATTCCTACAGAGAGAAGACTAGCCTAATGCAATTTAGCTTTTCTCTAGCTCAGCATCTGACTTAAACTCTGTTAAATTTCCCCTAATTATGATGAACAAAGCAGCAGGTTCAAAACACTATATACACAGAAGTTACACCAGGCATAGAGGACAGGTATATTTTTGATCTCTAAATAGACAGGAATTGGTTCCTATTTAGTCTAAAGTTATTTTATATCTCTCTAGATCCATTAAGAACCTTAAAATGACTGCAAGCCACTTTTTCCTCAGACTCATGTAGTGCAATGTAACTAACTGGAGTGAGAATCAGGACCTAGAATTCACCTTGAGCTTTTCACAGCTTGAAAAGCTCCATGTCACACTGGAGGCAAGGTTTACAGGGAACAAAATAAAACTGATAGCAGGCAGACTCAAGTCTTTAGTCCAACGTCTATACAACAATTGGTACAAGTATTCTGTGGAACATCTTATAACAGATTTTCACATGACAAGTGTAATATGTTATTAATTATAACAGACTGGGTTGGGAATAACCCAGACTCTTGACATTATTTCCAGCACTGGGCTTTTCAGTTAAGTCCAGCTGCCCTTGCAAATGCTTTTACCATAGTAGCAAATGGCTCCTGTACCAAGGGGCTCAAACATCTTCAGCAAGTCATTTGTGAGAGAATGGGCATCTCTGACACTTGTAGAAGTATAAATATATGAGGTTTTTTGTTCATTTAAGCTTCTCAGTGCTGCACAAATTGAGGTGAAAAACACTCATAAATCTAAATATTCCTCCACTGACACTGAACTCTTAGCAGAAAGGCAGTGTCATGCACACTGGAGGAGCACAGCAGAAAAACACTAGAAAGCCTTCTCCCCCTATTCGTTTCATGGAACTCCCAGATTCTATTTGTACAGCTTACTGACTTACTCTGAAGATAAGCAAGTTGTTTCCCTGCTGTTGCCTTTCTAAAGTGTTAAAAAAAGCTTTATATAAATTATAACAGTCACATGGGGCTTATTATACTTAAGAACTCCAAGGGTTTTTTTCCTGTTTGTGATTACTTAATATATCCATAAAACCAACAGTGTGCAAAAACGCCTTGGACCCTAATTAAGGGAAGCTGAATCCAGAGACAATGCCACATTGACATTAAAGTCAGCAACGCAATCTATCAGTACAAGACAGGCATGGAAGCCATGGTGTGGGCATTAAAGGCTTTACTGAGGATCTGTATGTTGCAGAACATCATCCTGCTGCAGTATCAATGACTGCTAACAGTGGTGACCTCTACAGGGTCTTGGAGTAATTACCTCTTTTGGGAAAAAGTCTCACATCTTGGTTACTACTGTTGTCTTCCACATGTTCTGCTGAACCATACATTTGTGACCACAGCAGATCATAACATCCAAATTTCTTTCTAAGGCACATTGATGTGAACCCCAAATAGCACACCATGAGTCAGTCTTAGCTATAGCTCAATTTCAGCTTAGTTCCCAGCCAAGCACGAATATTCCCTCACCTATACAGTCTCATGGACTTGTATAGAAATGTGCATAGAAACAGCAAGAGTATGGGACCATGGCTTCTCAATACTTAGGCACAGCCCTTCCCTGAAGATCTACAGTTATAATAGTGGCCTTTGGATTCTTCTCCCTTACAGCTGTTTCTGAGAGAGAAAGCAACAGGTTCAGTGACGTTGTTCATAATCCCTGGATTGTACAGAGCTAATGGTAGATTCTTTGAAGTTTGTGTTGTGTAGAAGCATACCGTATTTACTTCTAATGTTTCTGGATGCTGCACAACTCTACAGGATTTCCCCCTGGGAACAGAACAGCTAGATATATTTCAGAAACATCAGGCTCCCCAGGGGAACAGCACCTCTCTCTGGCAAACATTACACAGTATTTTCTTTTGGCAGCATGTGTTAAGTGCAAGTTTATCCACAGTATTAACAGGTGAGCTTTTGTGCATGGCTCGTATATGATGCTCAAACTGATACAGAACAAAAAGTTCCTGTGATTACTGATGTTAACAGCTATGATTTTTCAGAGGGATAAAGCAAACACGATTACAACAGCCTTTTATTATTAAGTGGAGAGCAGTTGCCCAAAGTCCTAGGTGCAGTTATTTCAGAGTCAGAGTTTACCATGTAGAAAAGGGAACAGCAGACTTCAGATTAAGCTTACAGCTAATATCTCTTATTGAGCATTCACTCTAGACACCTGCTGGGAATGTTCTTCATCTCACCTCCTCCCTATAAGGACTACTTACTCCCCAGATACATTTCTACATTGTTAGCAACCCAGGTTAGAGAGCAGTATAAACAGACACAAATTTTTTTGTTTACAGAGCCTTCCTCTCCAGTACTTGAAAGAATAAAATTGCCTGTAATAACAACTATCAAGAAAGCTCTTTGGGTAATTAACAAAACTGACATGGCAAATAAACCCAAAGAGGTAATTCCCCCAGCTCCAACATGAAATTAATATATTATTGCTACCCTTTCAACACTGCAGTCAGAAAAATCCTGTAAGTCAGGGCAGTAAGGTCACCTCCGTGACTTCATTGCAGGCAGATCATCAATAAAGTATTCCTGCATAAGGTATGTTTATTTTGTCAATGTGCTGGTTCCTGTTTTGCCAAGGAGTTTCAAATCAATACCCAACCATTGAGACTTCCAACCTGCTTCAACCTCATGATTACTTCTGCCTTGTAGCAAAAAAAAATACCAATGTAATTAAGCTGCTAGACCATCCTTCCTCCTGTCTTAACTCAGGATAAATACAAGGGAGGTGGAGGAAGTCTCTTTAGAGTTAAGATGCAGCACACCCTACAGCACTATCTGTGGTATCTTTACCACTCAACACAGACTCCTTCTGTAGCTGTCACCCTCAGTGCCCTACATTCTCAAAGTTGTCCGCAACTCAGGAAACCTTGGGATTTTTGCATGCCAGTTGGCAAGACATATTCTAGTAGTGAGGGCTACCCCAGAAGTAAATACAGGCTGGATTAAACAGGATATGGTTACTCAAATCACAGTTCAGCCTTAACATCTGCTAAACCCTGGGGTAAGCCCACGAGGCCCACTTATCTATACAGGTACCCGCATTTTTGATAGCGGTTAAGTGCATTGTGTCCTCCCAGTGTACAGAAGAGCCACTTGTTCCAACAGAATTTAGAATTCAAGATTCTCAGACTTAGAGGAACAAGTGTCCCTTTCTGTCCTCTTCAACATTTAAGTTACCAGTTTTTCAAGGTGGCAGCTATATTTAGACTGTTTTCTTTTCTAGGCTCCCATTTTTCATCGTTGTGAAACAGGACTCTTCCATCTGGTATAGATGTCATAATAGCCCCTCACCATGCACCTTTAAAGCACCTGACAACAAGCAAAACCTGAGTTTGGGTATAAACACCTCAAAAAGACTCATTCTGTGACTGCTCATTTAAGACAACATAATAAAAGCTTGCTGACTTACAGCAAGGCAAGCCACACTTCATGGGGGGGTGGGTGTGTGGAAATCACACTTGCTTTATTGTTCTTCATTAGAGATACAAGTTGTTTTAAGAACCCCAAAGCTTTCAGTCAAAGAGGTTGGCAGGATTAGTAAGCAAGGGATACATTTTAATAGGGGAGCTGTCAGCATGACCCCTTCTTTAAGAAAACAGATGTGACAAAGACAGCATCCTCCCCACCCCTTATTGCATTTCTAGTACATTTCATAAGAGGAATGATTCCTTCCCAAACTCTAAACTGACATGGCTTCCCATAAATCAATCTCCTATCAGGCCAGGAGAGGAGGAATAAGACAAAGAAAATCTCCTTAGCATCTCTTTAATATCAACATCTAGTCTGATTGCTTGTATACTCATTTAAGATAAGGTTTCCTAGCAACCTCAGGGATTTGTAATTAACATTGGGCTTTGAGAAAGACTGCTTTTTACATCCCCTGGTTTTACCTCTAAGATACAAATATGAACTAACATATAGTTACAAAATTTGTTTCAGTTAAACATCTTGGAAGAAGTTGAGCATTTTAATACTAGAGGCACTCCTTCAGGTGGCAAACCTGACTCTTAAAAATGATATTCTAAAATTCTTCAGCTCTTTTTGCTCTCACATTATGTTAAAACCTTGATGGGCTGTTTCACACATACCAGTGTGGTTTAGATAGGTCAGGGAGATTTGAACAGTGTAAATCTCAGATACCAATGCAGTTTCAACACTGTAAGGGTTAAAATCAGATACTTTTTTCTGAGATAACTAGAATATCTAAGACAGACAAGACATTCCTCTTTTCCTAGACACAAGTGTTACAGCTTTTGCTGTTTACTGTTTTTCACCACCAATAAGAATGAAGTAAAATATTAATGTACTATTATTCTAATGCCTACAAGGATAGGAGACACGGTTGCTAGCCATCATACTGCTTGAAGGAGCCAAAAGTTATCAGTATCATTACTCAGCTTAGTTTTACGATTATTGACATTGGTAGCATTAAATTCTAACTAGTCAGCTACAAAACCTATGGTGAAAAGCATGAAACACCCATAAGCGTCATCTGAGAGGTAAATCTATGTTACATGCACAGAACTAAAACCTTACTAAATAAGACAAATGGCCCCACCAGCATCTGAACAGCTAACTGCATTAAGGAAATATAAAACTGTCTCTAACCATGACAAATTCCTCACAGCTTCAGCTACACAGCTGGAGCCCCCGCCTTCCTCACTCCCTTTCCTGGTCAACACTGAAAGGAACAAGCCAGCTCTAATGCCAGGACAAGTCAAGAGCTGATCACAGAAGCAAAGAAGGAAAGCAATACATTGGCTAAGAGAAAACACAGAATAAAATCTCAGCTTAACAGTGTGTCACTTCAAAGCAGTTGAAGGCAATAGTTCTATTTACAAGCCAACAGGAGACCCTCTGTGTAACAGCTCAGCTCCTCTTGGACACACAGTCACAACCTTGGATGAGGGGAGGTGCAGTTTAAGCTTACAGCAGAATGGGGACAACTGTCCAGATGTGAGGCACACATTGCTGGGAAAGGACACAGGCACAGAAGAGGCAGGCCCACAACAACAGGAAAGTGTATTTTCCACGCCACGTCTGGAAACAGTAAAGTGTTTCTAACAGAAGTCATATAATTGGATGAAAGTATATGGCAGAGGTAGCAGCATTAGATAAGCTTTAGTCTAGTATTACCACTGAAGTTGCAGCAATTAATTTTTGTCTCAATAAATTACACACAAAGAAAAGCCTGAATCTCTACAGTGTGACTTTGTTCCTGTATGCTGAGCATGTCCCCTCCCTTATCCCTCTGCATGCGTTTCCACATAAGCAGTGACAGACACAGTACCCTCTCCTGTATGCTCTATGCTTTGGTCACATCCCAAACAAGATAATTACTTGCCATCTTCACTTCATCTAACAGTCATTCACAACCAATCCATCCCCCCCTTACATCCAAGCTTCCTCTAGTTCACTGGAAACCAATCTGCTAGGAACAAGACTCACACCTATTCAGTACAAATAAGAAACAAAAAAACATAGTCTGCTAGAGTTACACATTAATGGCAAGTTAAGGAGCTACTCTGAGCCACAGCTCTATTCTTTCCACCCTCTACACAGGCACTGCTGTGGTGATAAAGTAGGTTAACTGGAAACAGCTGAAAGTGTTTCACAGCAGAGCATTTCACCTGACTGAAGAGGTGCTTGGGCAGAACTGAATGCTAAAGGAATGGGTTACTTTTCCTTAACACAACATTTCCATTTTTATACTAAGTTCTGAAACACCTTCTAACAGTTTTGGAACATTACACTAATATTGACATGCAAGCCAAGTTTGTATCCAAAATACTCTCCCAGAAATAAAGATATTGCCATTCAACCAGAAAAAACACATGAAGCAGTTTTCCTCATGAGAACTTTGACATGAACTTTCACTTTCAAGTAAAATAAGAACCAGCAGAAAGGAAGCTATGCAGATAAAAAATAAATAGCAGTCACATTCAGGTCATCCTTCACTTTAAGTATTTTGGGGCTCATTTCAGAGTTCCCCTCCCATTAAACTAGCATATTTCCAAAATTATTGAAGTCAACTCTACTGCAGATCTTGCTTTAAATCACTTCTCCATAGGCAGAAGTAGTAAAACCCACCAATAATAAAAGACTTTTTCCTCCTATGAAGAACTGCTACAGACTCTGGGTCAATTAGGACTAGCAAAACAAAAAAGACAGGTAAAAATCAAAGCAACAAAGTCAAGCTTGGAACCATATTAAAGCATGAGATAAAGCTCAGAGATGACATGATTTTTAGACTAAATAACCTGCTCATCTCAGAGCTCTTCTACATCTTTAGCTTGATCTCTGCTGTTCATATAGAGTAGGCTGCAAAGGTCAGGAAATATCAGACAGAGAAATGAGCTCTCACAATCTTTACTATTCCCAGGACACAGGGAAAAGGAAGCATCTTTCTGCAGTCTTTGGCACAACAAGCTTTTCAACAGTCAGCTTAGACATTTGAGTAACTCTAAATCCCTGTTGCATAGACTTCAAGTTGCATAACCTTTGTATTGACAGGAGATTTTCAAGGTTGTTCTGAGGAGTTTTATTCCCTCTTCCCTCCACACAAGCCTCCTCCATAGCTTTATTGCTGAAAGGTTGCCAACAATACTCAGTTTTAGAAATTGAGACAGCAAAGCCTACTGCTTCTTTTAGAGTAGGAGCAGGGAGAAATTATTCTTTTCCACAGCAGGAACAAAATAAGAATTTTGAACAATACTCATCACTCCAAGTCCCCTTGGCCTCATTTAGCACCCTGAGAACTCAAGGATTAAACATACGCTGGAGCCACACTACACAGCACCTCAGCCATAACACAGCACATTCATAACTTCTATTTTAACAATATCCAGATACTGTACTTTTTAAGCAGGAACCAGTTTTTCAGCCAGCAGAGATCCCTCAGTTCCCAAACCCATTCTTTTGTCACTGCTTAGTAAACCATCTAGATGCTGGAGCAGGAAGAAGCCAAGCATCACCACTGGAGAACGCTACCACAACCCACTGACCCCCTGCTCTCCACCCCAGCAGCTGCTTCCTGACCCTCTGCTGACCAGGGAAACCTCCAGCAATGGAGATCTTTTAGGTTGCACCAGAAGTAGCAGCTTTTCTGCTTTAATGCTTCCTTTGTTTCCATCACCTGAACTACTCCCCCTTTTCAGGATACAGAGTTTAAACACTACTAGAGCTGTCTATCAAGTTGTTTGTCAGGGGCTGCAGCCCCACTGCCGGCCTTAGGCTTGCTACTCACTGAGATACCATTTCCCTGCTGCACTGTAGCTGTTCCTGTGCAGTACCAGCACTATAACAGCACCATGTACTAGATAAACCACCTAATTAAAAAAAAAAAATAGTATTTAGCCAGGCACAAATCTCCGTAGAGAAAGCTGCCCTCAGCAGCCAGCTCTCCTCATAGAGCCAACCCCCCCCTGCTCCCACACTCCCTTACTTACCTGAGGCTGCAGCTCTCCAGACAGCAGCGACCAGCACCGCAGCAGCACCCCATACCCTACCCCTCCCCCACAAAATGGCCCCCTTCTGCCCCTTTGTGCTTTAAATACCCGGGGGGCTGGGGCGAGCCGCCCGTCCCAGCGCCGCCCACAGCCCTTTCCCCTCAGCTGCGGCCCGACGAGGCCCACCTGGGCGGGCAACGCCCGCTGCGCCGCCATAAAACCGCCTCAGAGGGGCTGGCTTCTCCCGGAGCTAACTGCTGGTTTTCTTTCTTCATTTTGGCTGTCTGTGGAGCTATTGAGTCCTTCCCTGCTTCTTCTCAGCTACAGGTACCTGGAGTGCATTGTGGTTGTTCTACCCTCTTGTTTCCTCCTTGCCTTAAACATTTGGCTTTAAGCGAGGGTGGGTTTTTTGGGGTGCAGTAGCTAGGTCATACTCTGAGCCAGGGCTTGGTTAAGTGACGTGGGCAGAGGCCGTGGCTGGGCCTGTTCCCCTGAGGGGATGAGTACAGGCCTTGGCCCTTGCTGCAGAGCTGGGGCTGGGGTCTGACAGAGACTCTGAATTTTTGCCCTTAGCAGCACTTAAGCCTTAGCTGCTACACTTGGTCTCCGGTTTTTAGTCCTGAGCTGACCTCAGCTGCTGCTCGCGTAGAGCAGAAAGGATCTAAATAAGGAGCCAAACTTAATGGTTTAGACTCATCTTGGCCTGGGTGCTCTGGTTTGTCTCAAGTACCAACAGGGCATAGAGAAACCAGGGGAATAAAATCCTTTAGGTTTTAAAAGTGTTATTTTCTTGCCCTTTGGGGCCTTCTAATGTATTATTTTATCTTATTTGGTGTTTTTATTGTGCTGTAACCCAGTGTGCTTCTCAGCATCAAAGAACATTGCTTTATTGTGACATTTTCAAATGAAAACTACATGGCAGTAATAGCTTTCCAAAGAGTGTTCGTTTAGCTTGGTGATGTTTATGTGTGGCAGTGAGAAGAAGAAGGGGGGGGGAAAAACCCCCCAAGTCTACATAAAACTGGTGCTTTGAGCAAAACTCTGTGATGATTATTTAGCAAACAAGCTCCTCTATTAGAATGGCAGAGAGGAAGATTGCATATCCAGGCTAAATTACACTTTACAGGGAGATGGCACAGAATGGCTTTCTGCTGAGGTTATGCTTAAATTATAGCTGTTACTAAAGCAAGCAGCTCACAGTTTATATGTGAATTTGAATTATGCATCCAGCAGGCAGTATGTTTATGAAAAAAAGGAGTCAAGTCAATAGATTGCTAAATTGCAACCACATTTGTAAAGGACAAAAATAACTGTAGTAGTAGGGCATCAAAAATGAACCACAAACATGTGTTATTCGCTGTTGTCCAGCACTCTTAAGAGAAACAGTTTGGCTCTTGAACACCGCAGGAATCATTGCCAATGATAAAATTGTAAAGTAACTAGGTAGGTTTCTGGCTCCTGCAAGTGTTTAATATTTCATTTGGGACCTTCAGGGCCTTGAAGTTGTCCAGTGCTTTAGAGAAATATGTTCATAAATCTATGACATGGTGGTGAATGGTTTAGGATGTCTTCTGCAGGTGTTACTGTAGTAAGAAGGCTTGATGCTTTATATCGAGTAGTGTAGGTAAACTGTGTTTGGAGGTAGATGTGAATTTGTTACCTTATCTACCTAGGTTAGGTAATTTGAAAACGCTTGTCCATGGAGTGCTGTGGGACACCTCAGGGTCCTAGTGCACATAGGCACTTATATTTTGCTGTTAAGGTGTATGAAACATTAAGAGATTTGAATTTAACCATTATTTGAATTTAGATGTGACAGCTGGGGCAGCTCTTCCATCTGTGTGCTCCACCTCTGCATAGGTGATGATCTCCACAGCAAGGGAAGTTGATGCAGTTCAGCCCCTAGTCTGTTAGTGTATGCAAAAAAAGTCATCACTAAGTAATAAACTGTGGCTGAGGAATTGTGTATCTGTTTTGCAATCCCAGTGCAGCAATGGTAAGTCCTTCTGGGGCTGAGGGTCAAGTGTGAAGGGAATGTCCCCCCAGGGGGTTAATGGCTGAGCCAGGGACATCCCGAGAGATCTGTCCTTGCGCTGCTACTAATGTGTTGTTTAGAGTTCCAGCACTGAGAGCATGTGCTTGTTACCTTGGTGACATATGTTTAGATACATTTTAATAAGGCAAACTAACAGTTAAGAATAAGGTTATAATTTAAGGATACTTACTAGCTGTGATGAAAAAGTATGCCAACAACAGCCAGTGTTCCAAATAAGGAACATCTCATGGTTCCAGGCTTGCTCAAGCAAGGACATACATCTGCTGTGAGGCTGAAACAAGGAGCTGGCAAGAAAACAAGAACTCTGGTGTCATCCAATGATGCATGCCCATAAAACAACAAAATGAGTAGAGGTATTCTTTCCCAAATGATGACCAGAGACCCTCTGAGACATCTGCACAAGTGTAGAAGACCTTGCTTGCTCAGCACAAGGAATATGTATTAAATAGGCAGAAGAATTGTATTAGTTAGGTGGGGCTTTGTAACTTTTGTGTATAAATGCCTGGTAAAGAATCCCAAGGGTGTGCAAGATTTATCGAAATCTTCTACCTTGCACGCTGTGCAGGGTAAAATGGGGTCTTCTCTCTAAACATACTTTGTGTGTGTTGGGAGTTATTTTTTATTTCAAGCAACATGTTGAGCAATGGTTTGTTAAGTTTATAGTGCCTAAGTGTTACAGTGGACATAAAGGTAAACATCAGCAGTGTATCTCTCATTTGAAACTATTTGCATGTTTGCCAATATTGTTTTTCTTGCTGCCTTCTAATGAAACTGGGCACTTGTTTTTGCTGGTCCTAGAAAATTGTGTTTGTTCTTTTTTCAATTGTTGTTAGTGTGAGTGGAGCATATGAAGTCTAATGAAGATCAAAGGGAGAGGTGTAAGATAAATGAGACATAGGCTTTCTCTCTGTTGGAGAGGAATTGTGCTAAGTAATGTCCTAGAAGAGACCATGGGTGCTCATGTACTGCATATTTACTATGCTCTAATTGCTCTTAATTGGAAGTAGAAGCCTTAAATATGTGATCCAATAACTGTAGTGTTAGGATCATTAGGACAGTCTCCTCACTAACCTTTTTATTAGAACTGAAGTAAAAAGATAATGCAAGAATCAGTCAAGCATTTTCTCGTAACATCTCAAACTGTCACTTAAAATGTACAAACATTCCTCAGCAAGGGAGATTTTTTCTACTCCCATCCTTTTATTCCTTTGTGATAACTCCCCTAACAATACCTTTGACAGCTGAACATGGTTTCTGACTTGTGACCAAAACAGGGAGAGAAGTCAGTCGGTTCCTCCCTTTCTCTTGCCCTTCCTCAACCTTTCTTGTGCAATGCCAGCCCTGTGAAAGTCAAATCTAATGCTCCCACTAAAAGACACTGGTTATCAAATAACTACTTATTTATGCTATCATTTAGTTAATGCACTACTACCCCAGGAACAGTTTTAATCTGGGTGGATGAGGGAAAGACTGATTGAAATATACAGGAAAACTGTAACCTGCAAACTGAAATGTGAAGAGGTGGGGATGTGACTGGTGTGTAAAGGAAGCAGTGACATGTACTGCAAGGCTGCAGAGCTTCTTAACAGCTAAAAACGTGAGAAGGTGCATCTCAATACTTTTGAAAAGATCATTATTAACTTTAAAAGCAGACTGTTTTTAAAGGACTTCAGAAGACAGGACACTAAGAATGGCTAAACAGATCTTCAGTCTTGCATGTGAAGATTTTGGTGTTAAAGCCTTGAAAGTAAGGGCAAGAAATGGAAGATGGAGGCTGCACTGAATATTTTCATCTGCCTAACTGTAACAAGCCAACTTTGAACTCTTAAGGAGGCATGTGAGTGATGCACTAGGTAGTTTTTCTGTCTGTAAGAACCAGCTTCATATAAAGTGCTGATGAGAGAGGAATTGCAGCTGCTTAGCAAATGCATGTGGAAAAATGAGGCAATTGTGCATAAAAGGAGAACTGAGAACCAAGAACCAGAGCAGGAGAAAAAGAATGGGAAATTGAAAGTATATGTAAAATGTAAAGGGTGGTACTGCGTCATTGGTATAATGGTAGAAAGTGAAATGCATTAGGTATCTCAAGCATGTGGATATGTAAGATACTTACACAAATTCTGGAGCAGTAAGTTACTCTTCTTTAAAAAGTGATAGAGAAACCAAATAAAAAGGGGGAAAAATGGATGAGTAATAATTATTGCTGCTGTACCTGAAGGAATTCTTTTCCATTCTACTTAGACACATTATTTGCATCCTTATGCAGTGAAAACATTCTTCTGATTTGTCCTAATACAAACCCAAAAGATACAAGTTAAACTGTCTGCTGGTGGTTGTGGCATTTTGTGTGCTGAAAGGATCTGTTACACATCTGCCCTTCTAAAGAAAGTGGAGGCAGGAGGAAGGAGAGCTTGTATTCAGCTTTGAGGCTCCTCCAAAGGACTGCAGTGTGAGAACATTTGCCCACAAGCTGCACCAGGATGAGGTTTCCTGAGTGCTTACATCTTAATTAGCTTATGATATAACACCAGAGGATAGGTCAGAGGGACAGAGCTATCTGTCAGACTTATTACTAACACTGGGAAGGTTTAGTGTGTAGTCCTCTTGGGGAGGAAACATGTTCTGTATTGAGTGTGGGAGAGAGAGCAAATAGGTGGAGTCGGGCAGCAGCCTAGAGGTAAATGACTCGTGGAGATGGAAGCGTCCTGTAACTTGTCCATGCATAACGGAGAAAGGTTGAGATAAATAAGGGGATATTTTTTCCAGGAAAAGTAGAAAGTGAGCAAAATAGGCGAAGGAGATGTAGGATGGCATCTCACAGGCTGTGACAAAAGGGTAGCTAGTGCAACTAAATATCAACAATGAGTAGAAGAGAAAATTAATTCCTTGTTGTGGCATTTGCTGGTGTGTTGAGCTATAGACACCCAAATGAGATGCACGAGTCTGTGTTTGTAGGTAAGCTTATATGCATGGAATATGTAGTTGGTGGAAATGGATCTTAGATGGATATTCAGGAGGGCTGTAGTTCCTGGTTTTTCCACAGATCTGGGTCAGCTGGGGAGAAACACAGAAGCACTGTCTCCCAACTTCCCACCTACAGTTTTCTGTTCTTAGGCTGATTTCCTGAAAGAACAAGAAGAATTTGGCAGTCACACTGCATGTATGTCTGTCACTGTGCCTTCAGGACTGGGACTGCTTCTTACTGTGTTTACACAAAGCATCTTGAGCAACAAGGTCTGATTTATTGGGGAGACACTAGTTCCTAATGAAACACAAATGAAACTAAATATAGATTGGTCTCAATGAGGGACTGGATATAAGCAGTATCTTACAAAGAAAAGCACTTGGAGTTTGTGAAATTAAATTCTCAGCTCCTTAATTTTCTTGTTTTAGTTAATAACTTACCTGTCATTGCATTACCAGTGAACAATTAACTCTGAGGTACTTACTGTATAAGCCAATAGGATGTTTCAGGGTGCAGTTGTGTTAGGATTCATAATCTCTTGATCCCAGAACTTGTGGAATAACTGATATGCTGTCATGAAACAAATATGCAGATGTGTATCTTACTGAACAAGCAGTGAGCAAATGCAGCTGTCTTTTTACGTATGAGTGAACAGAAGTGCTGTTGGAAACTGCCAAAAACTGTTGCATTAAGATAAAACTTTTTATATTTTTTTCCAGAAAGGTCTTCTGGAAATCTTCCATCAAAACGTTAAGAAATGAGTTCAGAATGGTAATCAATCAGTTTTAATGTACAGCACTGAACACAAGGAGGGCAAAAACCTTTTTGGCCTTTCTAGGTTCTACTATAATAAAAACAATAAAACCCAGTAATCTAATTATTCATTTATTCACTTTCCTTTTTGAGATATAAAAATACCAACATGAAGATGGGGGGAAGTAAGGAAGGAACTGTAATTGTTTTACAGAAGCTATTAAAATGTGCTATTAAAATAAGCTTAATGAATAGATATTAATATCTGGTTAGGGCTGCTCTGACCTCCTGTCTTACAGGTCCCATTTATGTCTTGTTTGATGAAAGTTCTCTGAGACTGCGAAGCAAAAGGGCAAACTGATTTATGAACAAGACTTATTGTTGCACTGGCAGATTTGTATAATGAGAAATATATTAAATCTAATGAAGGGAAAGTGTGCCTTTCCAAGGCAGTAACTTTCCACCATGATGAAGTGATTCAGTATCCCTCAGTGGATTAATTTAGACAATGCAGTAAGGCATGCAGCCACTGTTGCAGCCTCTTGCACTAATGACAAATGTTAAGCAATGTTGAGTATTTGCTTTCTATTTTAAGTTGTGGTGATAGTGAGAAGAGGTTCACCAAGTGGCCAGTTAACAAGTCCTCCAATGGCAATCACCCCAGTGATTGTGTTGAAGATGCATCAGGGTCTCTGTCACTGTGTACAGGAGGGTGTCATGGCTTATTCCATTTGACAGGAATTGACCGTAGGCTATATTTTCTCAGCCACCAGCCTCCACAGATTAAAACTGTGCCTTCATCCCATTAGTCATGTGTTCATGGTCCTTAATGTTTGCATTTAGGGTGGGAGGGCAGGGCAGGGTGGGAGTTGTGGCTGGCAGTATATTATGGTAAGAAACGTGCAAGAAGCAGCATCATGAACACAATTCAGAGCCAGTGTTTTCAGAGCAGACACCTCCTTATCTGGGAACAACTTCCCTAAGGCTGGAGACTTTCACTTTCTGAACAGAAGTCTGTACAACCTTTCTCTGTGCTCTATAAATCAGTATAGCTCCATTACCTTCAATTGAAATTTAGTGCTACATTGGCTTGAGGTCTGTACAGTCCGAGCTTGGCTGGCTTATTCCAGAGCTGCGTGCCTGAAAACACAGCACATGTGAAGGACCTGCTGCTGTAGGTTAAGACAGATGGCAGAGATCAAGATGGCTTACTGTATATGGCCAACATTAAAAGTGTCTGTCTTCATTCAAGGTCTGGACTTTGCTGTATTGATGATCTGGGTTGATCAGATGCCTGGGACTGTGCCTGAACTAATGTAGCTGTTTTTGTGCTCTAAGAAATGGTCATGCTTAATGTATATATGCCCTTAGTACTAAAAGCTTGCACTTGAAATCTTGATGTCTCAGTGAAGTAGCAGAGACTGAGTATATCCCCGACTTTCTCTACTTTGAAATACTGAAAACCAGATTTGTGTCAACAGAAAAAATGAAAAATTAGAAAGCAGGGTGTAATAGAAAAAATTTCCCCTCCCACCCCACTAAAAATATTGATTAAACAAAGGAAAGCCTGTGGAGATGGTGGAAAACAAGGCCAAAGAAGCCAAACATTGATAAACTTAATTAAATTTCTAATGAATACAGAGGCAGCCTGTGGTGATTACTCTGTGTTACTGAGACTAATACACCAATTAGGCTAATTCATCCCCTGGTGCTCTAAACAGTTATAAACTTAATCCCTACTTCCTCTCACATGTCAACAATTGATTTCTTTAGTTTTGGAAGCTCCTGGTTTGGCCCTGGAAAGCAGAAGATACGTGTTCACTAGGGGGATGCTGTACAGGAACAGAGAATGGTGTGCTGGCTGCATCTTGTCCTCTAGGGTTTCTCTTTTCTTTCTCTCAGTCTTTCACAGGAACCCTAATCTGCCTTGAACACTTGATGAGCCTAGTTCAAGATATTATTAATTAGTGAATTCACCAGTTGGAAAGCATTATCTATGCTGGAACAGAGGAACAATGAAGAAATTCCTTACGTCTTTGGGATGAGTGAAGCCTCCTGCACAAGGTTAAGCTCAAACCATTTCTGTTGGTCTTAGATTTATGTTGCAAACCTGACCAAGCTATCAGGTTCATACAAAGAAATTTGCATCAAAACTGAAACGGTTTCTTCCTAATGTATGATAGAAAATAATGACAAAGGATTAAAATGGTCTGACTCCTGTTTTATTTATAAAATGTCTTTGGATAGCAGTTACTGAACCCCAACTGTTTAAACAGACAGAGGTTCAGAACTGCCAGAACAGTTTGTGTGTTTGTGACCTGAATGCAGGCCTGCATGGTGGATTAATCCCCTTTTGTGATCTTGCAGAAGTTTTAAGATGTGTTTAAGCTTTTGACATCTCTGCACACAGAAAAATTCTGTTGCATGTGGGAATTAGTAGAAAGGTCATAGTCTGCCTGATGCATGTTCTGTGTATCCTGGAAACAAATCCTGGGCAAAACAGAAGGAAGAACACACATTGAGCAACTTTGGCCCAGTTGCCTGTCAATAATGCAAGTTTAAATCAGCTAGTTAGATACAGTGACTGTACCAAATAAATACTATCTCTGGCAATTAGCAACACTTAATTTTGAAAATGAGCTAATATAATCAATTATGTCTTTTAATTTGCCAGACAGTATTTTACAGGGTTTAATTTTCTGCTACTACACCTTTCAAATTATCTTCAGGTGCTGTTTTGAATGTCATCATTGCTTATTCTGAAACTATTAGCACTGAAGGTGCCCCCCACATATACACCCTCCTCCAACCACCCACAAAATGTTAGTGATCTGTGGGATGGAAGCAGGTTGCAGAAGATGCCTTGGCCTGTGATGGGATCCAGCCTTTTTCTGTCATCAAAACTTCTTGGTTTCCAGATCAATTGGTGTGAATCTGTTCTGCTGCTCTATGAAGCACGTGTCTAGCATGCTTTATCTCAGCCTGCTGAAGGATAACACTATTTCAGGAGGTTTTACATGAGTAGATTAGAATTATTACCAGCAGGAGGATATGCAGTATGCAGATTGTGAATGGCATAAAGAGTGTGTGTGTGTGTGCATGTATTTCTTTCTCTCCCTCTCTCTGAATCAGATAAACTGTGCTGAGCTGCCTTGGGTTTGCACAGAATTTAGAATCAAAAGTCTAAAGAGAAAGCTTAAATTAAGGAGCTGCTTTGTAGATAGGAATTGCATACTCGGATAAACCATTGACCTACTAGTCTAATATTTTATTCGTAGCTGTGGCTAGTAATAGATGGTAAATGCTAGTCATAGCTTTCTTCTCTGTTGTGTTCCCCCAAGCAATTGTAGCCCTCCTGGTAATTCAGCAGAAGGGAGGGATGGAGAATGGCTGAGTTTTAATGGTGAACCAGCTGGGGAGAGGTGGTGTGCATCCAGGCTCTGCATTTTGGTTGCAGCTGATGAATCTTAATGGAGTGGAGAAACTCCAAGCTTATACTGTCTGCGTGCTCAGGGTTTAAGTGATCACTTGGTAGTGGGTATGAATTCTTTTCTAGGTAAGATCTATGGGAGCAAAGGGGGCAGTTGTTCTCTAGTATGGGTACAGCCTGTTTCTTAGGATGATCCCTGTTTTGTTTTTTCTGATTAAATTCGCTGCTTTTGCAGAGACAAAGGGGATTGTTTTTGTGCTTGAGCTGTTATTCTCTCCAATGCAGCCTTCCTGGCGTGTTATCATGCTGTCCTGTGTTCTGCAGTGAGCGTGTTTAGAGACAGCCAGGACTTGTGGTATGCCACCTACTCTGCAAACAGCTCTTGAGAATAGATTGTCTCAGAATTTATTGGAAAAAAGTTCTTGAGCTCCTATTTCTTGGTTACTAGAAAGGTGGTAAAGAAGTTGCCTTCCTGGAAGGACAGACCATGACTCAGTGGTCTTATGCCTACTGTACACAGTATCTGATTCCTCTTCTCTGTATTTCCTTACTAAGTTGCTGAGTATTTGATAATGATGTGAAACAACAGTATTTTATTCATTCTTGCATTTTGGATTTGAGAAATGCATAACACTCTCTTTAGGGGTATTTGCCTTGCCAGAAGGCTTTGTGCCTGGCCTAGGCAGAAAAAAATGCATTTAAATAATAGCAATTATATTTATGCAAATATGGTGAATGTGCTTCTCATTTTTTATTTGCAATGAGTGCTGTGATTGCAAAAAAGCCATGGTTGAATAAAGGGCCAGTAGGCATTGCTGGCGTCTCATTTGCTTCCCTTGAAAGCAAAACATGCTTTATAGCAATGTGGTCAAGTTGTGGCCATGTATGTGGAGTCATTTCATTGAGGATTTTCTGTTTCCTCTCTAAATCAGCTGTGCTTCACAGAGAACCCAAGCATAAATCCAGAGTCAACAGCAAACTTGCTCCGTGATTCCAAGCTTCTTGTATTGCTAGGCAGTAGCAGCCATGCTGAGCAACCTGCAGTCACCAAGGGCTTGCTTGTAAACCTTCCTGCAGAAACTTCTAAAACAGATGTAAGTCAGCAGCTATTAGAGTAGTCCCATTGCAGCTTTGAGCTACTTCACAAGCAGCTGCTGAAGTCAGAAGCTCAGATTTGAATGTAATAATAATTTTAGTCAATTTACAGAAATAATGTTATTTCCTAAAACATGGGAATTAGCAAGTCAAGCCCAGAGAATTAAAATTGCCCAGAGACTCAGATGCTCTGAAAGAATTCAGTAAAACTCCATCTAAAGTTAGTAAGAAACAGAACATAACATCTATTTTTATTATGACATTCTTAAGGTCAGACCAGCAGTAGGAAGGGGAAGAAATTAAAAGGTAGTTTTTCTGAAGACACTATTTTACAACACTTTTTGCTTGTAGCTTGTTAATTTTCACAGCAGAGTTGCCTTGGGATGTGAATTAAAGAAACAGATGAAAAGTCTTGTGCCTCTAACTGTACCGAAGGCCCTATGCATACTCCTGTGCCTTTGATGAGAAACATTAAACATTTTTAATTTAGCACATCAATTTGAAAATCTAATTTTTTTAATGCTTTGTAGCAGCAGACGCTTTTCACGGTGCTGTCACTACCACAGAAGAATTATGAGAAACTTGAACCGCGAAAAGTAAATTAGAAAAATCTCATTTCAGTTACTCTAAAAAGAGGGGAAATTAGATTTTGATTAAAATCACTCACACATACAATTTTAGGTAAACTAATTTAGCAAGACTGTCTATATAATTTTTTTTTGCTTGCCTCTGTCCTTTTAATAGAAGTTGCAATGGCCTTGTACTAGCATCTTCTCTAACAGCCAATAGGAGAGGAAGAGCTGTTAAGCGTGGGCTCTTCCTTGACCAGTTGTCGTAAGGCTATGGAAAAGAGCTACTTGTTTAATTTGTCAATGAAAAGTCAGTAGTTAAAGAAAATAGTTAGAATTTGTCACTGAAGTGTGCTTTATTGGATATATTGTTTTTCTTACCATTTTGCTTAATTAACTGTAAGAACAATCATAATTAGAGTGGCTCAAATTTTTGGTACCACTGGAAGGAGCTGAACATTCTGACTTGCGGGACAAGTGAGTCATTTCCAGAAAGCACTCACTCTGCTTTTGTCTAGTTCATGTTGATTTGTGAATTCTTAATGAATACAGTATGATTTTTCAAAAATATGTTATTTTAAACTATTGACAGCATCAATTTTTTGACTTACCATTTGTTTGAAAGGTGCTGAAGTGCATATTTGATTTTTAAATGCGTTCTGTGTTTTTAGTTTTGATATAAGATATAAAGTATATAGATTAATTTTTTTTCTTCTCCTGTGCTGGTAGTCACTGGAGACAGGTTTACAGTGCAGCTATCCACAATGTTTGTAAAAAGTTTTTATATCATCTTTTGTTTCTGTTCTAATTGTACAGTTACCACACTTCTTGGTGGTTAAGTACTTTATAAAATAGATAATTGAGTTATAAAAGGATGTGAGAGTAGAGAAAAATATCAAGGCTCTGAATCTGCAGCAGAGGATGAGAACACTGGAATCCCAAACGCTGTGCTGTTAACTCTTCTGTCACAGTTTAAGGAACTGGCTGCCTGCTCTTGTCATGTGTGGGAAAGAAGGTGAGGCAGGAAGAAGCCTCCATTGGCCTTAGGTGCATAGTGGCTGTGGAACATCTTTTAGTAACTCCAGCTCCTTTTTTTGAGAGGTGGAACACAACTGCAGACAACCTGATGTGATGGTGTGAGTATGCACTTTCGCATTTCAAGCTGGTAGAAGGAACAAACGTTCAGCTGACAATCACTGATTCAGTATTTTACATGTGACAATAGTTTGCATTTGAGAACGGTTTTGTGCACTGACAGAGTAGTTTCCTAAGGCATTGTCCTTATCACCTGAACAGGTCTTAGTGAAGCTAAAGTGATACATTGCGTTGGACTGTTGCTCAGGGATGAATTATACCCCTGTAGTGCTGCAGAGCATTCTGCTTTCAGTGTTCTGTTTCCCTTCATCTGTAACCCAGATGCAGTAACAAAATATGTACTTTTTCCCTGGATGGTTGGCTCAACTAAAGTCACCTGGCTTTTCTCTTTTGCTTTTGATTTAGTTTGAATATCCTTGTAGCAGAAATACCATGATCAAAGATGAAATGCATAAAGTGCTAAATTAATTTATTTGGTCCTAATATGTATCAGCTCTTTGTATGTTTTTTAACTCCAGACCTAAATGCTTGTGAGAATATACAAATGACAATTTTCAAAATTTTATTCTAGGGACCTGTGAGGAGACTGAAGAGTGAGACATGTCACTGAGGAGAATTTAAGATGAAATACTGTCGGCCTCAACGTGTGGGGAGCTGAACTGCGTTCACTAGTGCAAAGGGAGTGAAGTGGGAACAGCTCGCAGTGGTAAGATTACATATCCTCTGCGTTGGCATGCACAATTACACCAAATAGAGCGGTGTCAGGACCAAGCAATAACATAAGACATCACAGGAGAGAGAAGTGACTGATATGCTAAACAAAAAAATTATAAAGGTGATGCAGGATAAGCTTTTGTACAAAAACAGAACCTTAAAGATGACAGCCACTTGACTCTGTATCCCAAGCCAGCTTCTCTCATCACCCTAAGCTTCTGATCTGTACAGAAGTATGAGGAATGCTAGTCTGTCTTTTTTAATCACTTGTGTTAAATTCTGCTTTGTTCACTTGCATCTGAGGGAGCAACACAATCTCCCTGCGGGTAAATTTTTAGCTGGTTCAATTCAGCCTAGCACCAGGATCTTCAATAGAAGTACACAATTTGTACCCATGGTGAACCTGCCCCATAAGTGTAGTGCTTAAGCCTTTATACTGCTCTAGCTTTTAAACTGCAGATTGCTGGCATTGTTTTTCCCCTCCTTCACAATATGCTTCCTTTTTATTAGCTTGTTCTAACATTTTTAGTATATGATTAAACTATTTGGTAGTTTTATTACGAGATCCATAAAATAAGTAATTNNTAAGAACCTTAAAATCAGTTTTATTTCAATAATAACTATTTCCAGTGTTAATGGTTCTAGGTAGAATTGTGAGTCAAGTATGAAAACTGACCTCTCTGTACAAAGAATACCTTTGCTTAAGCCAATTTTTACTATGACTAGATGAATGACCTGAGCACACTGACAATGGCTGAAGTTTTGATAGTTAAATCATTTTTGCAAGGTGGCCACGCAATCCCAGCTGAGGCTGTACTTAAAATCTGATGCCTCATCCTATTTTTGTGCGACAGAAGACATGAACACCTTGTCAGACCCTTGTGTGGCAAAAATCAAGCACTTAGCCTTAAGCTGGTGTTCTAGTCAACCACATACATCCAGAGGTTGAAGCCATATTTACTGACAAGTACATGCTAATATATATTGCTGATTTAGAGCCAAAAGTAGGAAGAGGCTTATGTTTCTCTGAAGTGCTGTCTAGGACCTCAAAACAGAGGACGGATGAATTTAACTGGTGTGTAGACTTTGTACAGGCCTGCACTGGGAAAAAGATCACCTCTCTGTATCGTACTCTGTTGTAGCTGATCTTGTGTTCCCGATTTCCAGCCTGTAACTAGGCATGAGATTCACTTGGTTGCTGAAGGGACCAGTTGGTAACTGCGGAGTGGGTTGTACTGATCAAAAGAAATAAAAAGACAGTGAAGGTGGCGCGTGTTTTTGTCTCTAATGAAAGCTAACTGGTGGAATGCTGAGCTGAACACAGCAAGTTTCTCCCTGCTGTTAGGAACGGGCTTGTAGCCAGTGCTCACCTGCCCTTGTGCCACCGAGGGTCACTTCATTACTGCAGGAGGTCCCTGGTGCAGCCATAGGGGAAGAATACATGTCAAAAAGTTTGCAGGAGGAAATCAAAGTTGGAAGGTGCCTGTGTATAAGCCAACAAAAGAGGTAACATTTAGAGTGTATGATGGGTAAATGATTGCTCTGTGTGGCCTTAAAGCTGCAATAGCTAGTCACTGGTGTCAGAAGGAGAGCTGTGATTTAGCTTTAAGGCCAAACTCTGGAGATCTGGCATCCTCGGTTCAGTATATTGCTGCTGCTTTTCTGTATGTTACCAGGGTGAAATCGCCGTGTCCTAGCAAATACTGTTCACTGGAGAAGGTCAGAAAAAAAATATAGCTGTTATGTGGGAAATAACTTAAAGGGAATAACTCGTTTTCTATTTTTCCTGTGGGAATTTTCTCTGGAAGAAAAAATTTCTCTTCTCTTTTCTACCTTTCATTTGTTTTTCATCTTTTATTTTTATAAATGGAAAAGGAAAGGAACAGTCAACTCAGTGGAAAATAAGATTTGCTTTTCTACAGAAACCGGAAAAAATAGGTGGCAACAAGTTAAAATGGGGGGCAATACTAGTGAAAAAATTTTTTCCCAGAAAAATTACTCCATGTAAGTTTGTCAGTTATTTTTATTAAATGTTTTTGGTGACTTTTTTGTGTCAGTATGAAGTAGCCTAAGCAAGTAGATGTTTTCATGTGTGTAAAATCCTGTGGTCTCATGCCTGATGCATTGTCTCCTCTAGTCATTGGAAAGTGTTGCTTTATTTTTTTACATTAAAATGATTTTTTTTTTAAGCTCCTAAAATCTAGGAGAGCACTTTTGCCAGAGCGTGACCCAGGCTACCACTGGTAAATGCATGCATCCTGCTGGCAGGTGGGTTTGGGGCACAGCCTGGTTGTACGCCTGGGTCTGGATGTCTGGAACCACTCCCAGTGCTTGGGTTGCAGCAAGTGGTGAGGCTGTTCCCTCACGGTAGCGGAGCAGGGCCTGGCTTGGCAGTACCTTGTGACTGTGTGATGGATGCAGGACACTGACAAAAGATTCTCCATCTGTTTTTTGTACTATCTCAGTAGGAGTTTTCTTTCACTGGGATGTGCTGAGGATAAAATAATAAATGAATCAATACTATACGTACTGAATCTTTCTCCCTAAGCAAATGTTGGCAGTTGGAGACCATCAGTGTCCCATTATTACATGAAGATCATCTGAGCTATCTGAGCTTGCCAAGGCTGATATTTATTTCCTTCCTTTCGTGTGTGTGTTTGGCCAGGAGAGCATAGGAGCCAGTGCCCTTTTCTTTCTGTCCTGCAGCCATTTTCCAGAGCAGTGAATCACGCTCACATGGGGATGCAGCCAAGCACATATCTAGAAGTCATGTGTTTGGCAGCTCCTTTTATGCAGACAGAAGCTTACTAATGCCAGCTGAATCCATGGTGATAGGAAGCGAATGTGACAATGCTACCCATGGAAACCACAGAGCTGCCTGCTGTCACTGCATCCTGCTCACAGGTGCCTGAGTCCCCTGGAAATCTGAGGAGAGAATCTACCTGCCTCCCAGTATGACATTTTAATGTAGGTCCTAGAAGTGGAATAAGATATTTAGGTAATAAGTGAAAAGAAAATTAAACTGCCAGACATCTTTACTATATAGCTGACTGATAGGAGTAATAGGCTTTAATATGTTGGCATTTATCTTAGCTTTGCTCCCATGTACAGCTTCCTAAATCTGGAGTAAGTCTGTTTCACTCAGCAAGATCCAGAAACCATGAAAAGGAATTGGAGCCAGTGGTCTATTGCCCTCTCAAGGAATGACCAGCACACAGCAAGCATGTTTTTGCTGCACAGGAACATTGATATAGCTTCCCAGCAGTGTAATTGCAAGCAGGCTGCTGTCAGGAGATCCAAGGAAGTATGATTTCTGCTGTGTCCCTGCTGAGGAACAGAGGAATATTCAAATGATGTAGTTGGGGAGTAAGGCAGCAACTTGGTGAATAAATCTCTGCAGCCAGATTCTGGTCAACCTGCAGGGATGAGTTAGGTGTTGAACACAGTGAGGATACTTTACTTGCATGCATTACCCAGTGTAAGTGAAAAGGTGGACAACAGACTTGGGGTGGGCCTGCTGCAGAGCAGCTCTGTGGAGAGAGACCTGGGTGTCCTGGTGGATGACAAGTTGACCATGAGCCAGCAGTGTGCCCTGGTTGCCAAGAAGGCCAATGGGATCCTGGGGTGCATTGAGAGGAGTGTGACCAGCAGGTTGGGGGAGGTTCTCCTTCCACTCTACTCTGCCCTGGTGAGGCCCCATCTGCAGTGCTGTGTCCAGTGCTGGGCTCCCCAGTTCAAGAAAGATGAGGAGCTACTGGAGAGAGCCCAGCGGAGG
>Ga0065711_1030863_pt1 | contig 31201 bp, 16 predicted proteins | sample Hoacrofraction12_FD_59098 | JGI IMG/M metagenome (GOLD analysis project Ga0065711, IMG submission 59098) | Hoatzin crop microbial communities from Cojedes, Venezuela - Epithelial fraction 12 v2 (version 2) | ecosystem: Host-associated > Birds > Digestive system > Esophagus > Crop | place... | reverse complement strand
AAAAAAAAAAAAAAAAAAAAGAAGAAAAGATTTGTCAAGCAAAATCTATTTAGCAGGAATTAAATGCCAGCTTGACTGTTTATTTAACTTAATTTGCTGTACCACAAGTACTGCGTATGCCTTTCACTGCAGATGTCTCCCTAATCTTATTGAGAATTGTGACTTGAAACGCTAAGAAATAAGTGCCAGGAGCAGCTAGAGAAGCTTACGCTCCCTTTCATCACATCCCACAAGCAAAGCCGGAGCCTCTTGCAGGTTCATTACATGACCCGAAGCAAGGCCCTTGCACCAGACATTGAAAGCTGCTGAGCTCTTCCTGGACTGTCCAGGCAGTGTCGCTGCTGAAAGATCTGGAGAGTCACAAGCTGGCAATGTGATTTCTTCAGGCGGTGCTCAAGACTCTTGCAGGAATCTGCCAGTGGTATCTGGTGTCTCTAGAAGCCAGGGATTCCACTGCTTGTGATCTCTGCTTATGCACTGAGCAGTCAAGAAAAAAAAGATATTTGCGAAAGACGTGATTTTTTTAGCTAAACAATGCTCTATGGCTGTCGAAAGTCTTGATTTTACATATTCAGCACTGCACATCTGTTCCTTTATGTTATTTTCAGAAAAGAGACCATAACTGCAATAGCTCCTCTTTCCTCTTCTGTTTCAGTTCCGCCTTTTATTCAGCCTTTTGAGTTCCCCCGGTTCTCCATCGGGCAGAGAGTCTTCATTCCCTGTGTGGTGGTCTCTGGGGATTTGCCCATCACAATCACCTGGCAGAAGGACGGCAGGCCGATCCCAGCCAGCCTCGGGGTGACAATTGACAACATCGACTTCACCAGCTCCTTAAGGATTTCTAATCTTTCACTGATGCACAATGGGAATTATACCTGTATAGCTAGAAATGATGCAGCAGCTGTGGAGCACCAAAGCCAATTAATTGTGAGAGGTAAGTAGATATAATTAGTTTGAAGGGCACCAATTAAGCAGAATTCATCAGTATTTTATAATGACATCTGTTTGATGGGAAGTATAAAAAAGAGGAAAACATGGTAATCCCTCTCTCTATCCCCATTTTTTATTTAGATCTCTCTCTCAGATAAAGTTATGTCAGTAAAAAAACAAAGCATTGATGTTGACTTCATGGGGAAAAGACTCTCCCCCCTTGCCATCACTACATTTTGTATTCCCTTCTATAAGTTTACCAAGATAAATCTTAAAACCCCTCAGGGGCTTTTTCCGTATTTCCCAGGCTTGTATTCCCCTCAAAAACTCTTTGGAAGCAAAATCTTCTGAACAGCTCTTCCTTTCAAGTCAAATCTTCCCACTGTCCCAAGACTATCCCTAATCGATTATTCTCTAGTTTTCCACTTATAGAAGGTTTATGCTCATGATTTTTTATGCTGGTGTTCCCAAAACTCAGTGGCAAATAAGTCCATTGCTTTTTCACTAGTTTTGATACAAATATTACTTTAATGATTTTTTTTTAATTTCAGTGCTTTTAATCTTGCTTAAGTGTTGTTCAGCACAGATGTCTATTACTTTCCCAATGCATCTAGCAATTCATAAATGAAATAGTCTAATTAACTACATGTGTTTAATTATTCTTTTTCCTAAACTGTTCTGTTAGCTTTTAACCCTGTTCATCATTGTAAAAATAAGAGATTTTCCTCACCTTCTGTTTTGCTGGAGAAGGGAAATTTGACAACTTCCCATCACGACAGACAGTTGACTGGCTACATCTGCCCTATGCAGAAATGCTATGCCTAAGAACAGCAGAGATCATACCTGATTTGCAGTTATACTCAGTGCTTGAAGTGACGGGAACAACTCACTGTAGCAGCTCTGTACAGGTGCTTATAGGCATTTGACCAAAGCTGGGATGCTAGGACAATCTGGATTTTACCACTGAAAATTGGCTCTCTGTAAACACTGTCTATCCTTTTTTCAGCACCAAGACCCACGAGGCTGTAACAGCTCAAGTGAGCCCATGTGTAGGGATTTCTGCTCTGTGTCCCACAGACCAGGGCCAGTCCTGCCTTCCCCTAAATCCTCACTGCCTTGCCTGAACTGCAGTTTCCCTGCCTCCTGCTGCCGGTGGGCAATTCCTCTTCTGGCCAGCCCCTCGCTGGCCTGACCTCTGTTCTCTGGACACATCTGCCTCTTACTGCCTTTTTTGACACTAATTAGTTTTCCCTGCTTTTCCGGGGGAAGAGTTCTGAGGGGCCTGCTCTTGCACCCCTCTCACGCTGCTGACGCCCACACCTCCCTTTTCCCGTTGTGTGCTGCTGCTCTGATGGCACCTCCTGATGAGGGCTCTGCCCCGGTGGTGGGGTGACAACTGTTGGGTGCAAGTACCTGAAGGGTGTCCTTATAAACCCATGGGCATGATAGAGTGTAGCTTCTCACTCTGTTTTACCCAGAGGCTTGGAGAACCCTTTTGGAGTTCTAGTCCTGCAACTTTTTAGGAGGTTATGAGGGCTGCTTGACGTTTTCCCCTCTTTCTCGTCTTTCTGCCCAGCTCATGCTCTGCAGCAGCCTCCTTTAAACGTCTCTCCTCTCTTCTCTCTCTCTGTCAATTTAAATGGTAATGTCTTAATCGGTTTTGTGTATGCATCTGGGGTAATAGTTCTCACTTAGAGGAAAAGGGGAAAATACGATATGTTCTTTGACTTGAATTTGCTGTCAAAACCCTGGACTGACCTCTTTCCTTCATATTGAACTGCTTCAGCCATGTCATTCCACATAGGTCAGAAGCCATCAGAGGGTTACTGTTGGTCACTACTCATCTGTGTCCAACCTGACCTTTACACACTTAAGTAAAGACTTGCTTTCCTGTTGTTTCTTGTCCAAGCTTTCTGATCCCTCCTCATCCTTTTGTTCATAGATGCCATATAACTGAAATGTATTTTTCTAAATGAACGAAGTGTTTTTTCTCCAAAAGCAAAGAAGTGGTGCTTTAACTCCTCTTGTTTCTAATCCACATTGTATGATGGTTTCTCAGCAGTGTGCTTTAAACTTAAATGTTGACTTTCCTAGATGTCAGGACAAGTATTCTAGGAATATCATATTTATGGGAAGTTTGTGTATTTTGATATGATAGTAGACAGTGAATGGGAGAGGAAAGTAAAGGGAAATACGACTGTTCCCCACAAAGTTCCTTTTTTCTTATCTTTACTGTCCTTTTATTTGTTTAAAAAGTAAACTTAAAAATTATGAACGTTATCATCTTTCAAAAATAAGTGGCAGACCATATCATGTTACAGTACCTGTGTAGACTTAGAAGTAAACTTTAAATCCAGTCCATTCATAAGATAAACGAAGAAACACAGGCCAATGGTTTCTTGCTGCATTTGAACTACTAGTGAGTACACAAACTTCTGCAGAACCCATACAGCCACATAAATTATTTGGCTTTACAACTTGAGATATTTTTCCTCACTATTTTCTATGTCAGATCACAAATATCTGCTATTTTTTAGCATTCATATTTTTCTGCTACATTTTAAGTGTGTTAAATAGATTTCCTACATATAGGAAAAAATATAATTATTATTTTTCGTATCTAAGCTGCACTGCCGTTTTGCCAGGAGTATTAAATGGCAAAAGAAAAACAAGCACTGGTCTCTTAAAAACTGTGGGCACCTTATGGTAGATCTTTACTGCTGTTCCTGTTATCCTGTGCTCTATACAAACAATCAAGTGGTGATAAGGACCCCTAAAAATACCCGGCCAACAAGGCTGGATTTTCCTTGCCTTAAATATCAGAGGAAGCTGAGAGGCTCTCACAGAGTTTCCTTGCAGAGCATAACATAGGAGATGGAAGGTGCCTGCTGAGAGAAAGAGAGAGGATAAAGCTTTTGAGCAGCTATGCAACCCTGGGTGAGAAGACCTTAGGGCAGTCTCAGTTCTCTCTGCCATGGGTTTCTTGGCAAGAACCTGGGAATGAGACAAAGCCACACACTCCAGATGTAGATCTGTCAGTAAATCTCTCCACAACATCCTGGCCAACTTCAGACAAATCGGAAGAGGGAAAATGCCTCCAGTGGAGCTGAAAGCCTAAAAGCTTAACGAAAAGAGGTGATTGATTAGAAACACCTCTAGTGAGTGTAATAATAGACACCAGAGAAGCTACTCGGGCAACTCCTTCTACAAACACAAGAAGAGTTCCAGCTGGAGTCTGTACTCAGACTTGAGATACAAATTCATAGAAAAGCAGAACTGATTATTCCTAATGATTATGGAATATGTTTCAAAAGCTCATTAATTAGCCACCGGGAGAAGCCTACCATCTTCACTGCATGTAGGGACTGCAGGTAGGCAGCCCAGGTGAGTGAAATTAGGGCTTTCTGTCTCAAAATCTTGTGCTTCACCAGATCCTGGCCTGTAGTTTTTCTGGAAATGGATCAAAAACTTGCAAGCTAGAAGGGTTTCTCAAAAAACTCATAAATCATTACTATTTTGATCAGTTTATTTCTTGTCGCATTTTTGGTTTGCTAGGCATGCTATTAAGAAAAAGGAAAGAATAGAATCCCCTCATGAAAGCCATCCATAGAAATTAGGAAAATGTCTTCTCTGTCAACTACTTATATCATCATGTGGAATTAATTAAGATTTTAGTCATTAGGGCTGTCTTCTACAGAGTGATTAAATATCACACTTTATCATGTGTTATTCATTTCTGCATGATTTCCTAAAATTGGAATGAAGTAATTATGAAATAAAAAGAAGTGAAAAAGATTTTAATTGGTAATCAAAAAGGAAAAGCTTGCAAATGTGTTATAAGTGCAAAATCTTTCAGATACTGCCAGAAAAGAAAATTTAAACATAGCAGTGGATGCATAAATCATGATTTTAAAACTCCTGTTAGTGAACATAAGTTAAAATTGAGATAAGATCTTTAAATACCTAATAAGCCCCTTTAATGCATTTAACGCATGAAGTGTAAGTGTGTTTTCATTTTGTGCTTGACAGGAGTGTCTAAGAACATTGGCTAGTTAGGCACCCGGTGAGGAGTCCCTGAGCCTTGAATCTTCCAGATAGGAAGTGAGTGTCCGTCTGCTTTCTGGTATTTGGTGGTGGTGCTGGTGTGCTGCAGCGAATCAGGTTTATGATAGACAAGCAGGGGAAAAGACTACTGGTCATAGCTGGTGTCAAAACTAATTTACTTTCTTTGCTGATGTTTACACTGCAGATTTGAAGATTATTCTTGAATAATTCACTTCCTATTTAATGTTCTCTTTAGACAAACCTGATCAACACAAACTGCTAGGCACTGTCTCATTTTGCAAAAGTACATCTTTTTTCTTGAACTGCATAGCAAATGTGTTCACTAAACCAGTTAAATTGACCCATTAGATCCAAAGACCAAATTTAATAACTGTTCATCATTGCGAAAGTAGTGTTTAATGATCTAATTCATTAATACATCAGTGGTTGCTTTGGCTGATTCAATTTCTTCCATCATTTTGACAGTATGATCTAAATGTAAAGTACAAATATTCCATGTAAAAATGAAACATTGTATTCCCGGCCAATGTCATAGATTATTTCTTAACTCCCTGCAGTTTTCCACCACAGGAGTTCGTATTAGGAGCCTTCAGAATTGCTCTCCAGTATGATGTACGAATGGCTGTGCTTGGGAGACAGAAGCACTTGCATAGGTTTGAAGCCCAGGAAGGTGTGTGTGAGTTTGTCTTTGGGTCCCTGGCATAAAGCAAAGTCAGAAAGGATTCTTGGATTTACATAAAGCAAAATTAAATCAGGGAATGTCAGCACGCCTGATTTTTGTTTGATTTTTGTTTGTTGCTTGTAAAGTCCATCATTGCGAGCAGTGATGACACTGGGGAGCGGCGTGTTCTTAGGGTACCAACTCATATTTTACCATCTTATCAGGATTATTTCACACAAGGAGATAACAACAGTATTATCCTTCCCTTAAAATGGCACTATGACATTCATGTTATCTTCACCATCCTATTCTGATTGCTCTCATCCTTTTTTTTCCCTTTGTGAGAGCCTGAGACTGCTAGTTGTAATATTGACTTAAACCACCTTTTTTAGGTCCTTTGAGTTCAGCCATTAAATAGCTTGCATCTGCCAACTTATTGCTCTTACACTAAACAATTCAACAGTTCATTTCTCGTCACGGATCCATGGGCTGCATTAAATGAAAGAGCCTAACAGAAACTCAGTATTAAAGCGATTATAAATGCCCTCCTTTATGGGTTCAAGGGACTGTGCTGCTGAAAGAAGGGTGATAATAAAAGTAGAACTGTTCAGTCATATTTGTGAGCTATTTCAGAGTGTTTCACTTCTAACGGGTCAGAGGAGGCCCACATCTTTACAAGTAGAAAGAGAGAAGGAGAACTAACTGCTTTCTTTTCTCCATTAACTCTATTTAAGCATGTCAGACAAATGAAGTTGGTTAAGTTCTTGCAAAGCAAACTTTCTTTAAGGGCTAATGAAATCCGGAAAGATAACAAAAAAGTGAATATAGTTTTATAATCTAAAGCTAGGCATCAAAATCTAGATCAAGTAATTCACTGTATTTGCTTCCAAAATATGGTAGCACATAGCACTGAACAAGTTACTCATTTGAAAAACAATTGAGAAGCAAACTATCAATGAGGAAGAAAAATGTAAAGGTCTCCTCTGTCTACTTTTTAATCATTTCTAGAAGAAGAAAAATCCTGTGGTTTTACCTAGACAGACTGTATTCATGGCCATTCCAAACAGTAGGAAGGTCATTGAATGAATAATTTTGTTTTGCTGTATCATCTTTTCTGATTTATATTGGTAATCTTAAGACTAAGTGTCAAGGGTTTGTGTCTTCAAAACTGGAGCAGCAGTTGGCATTTTTATAAGTAGTCCTAACGGAAGGCCAGACATTCCTGAATATAGAAACGGTGTGTGTTACTGGTTGTGGGCAGAGGTTTTGCCAAGTAAGGTTGAAACATGCTTTGTTTATGGAGCAGTACAAGGAAAAGTTGTGATTGTTAATCATACACCTGGTTCTGGAGCTTATATGGCAAAATTTAATTTCCACAGTTACTGTTCTGATATTATTTTGTATTAAAAGTAACGAATAAAAATGACAATACCAAGAATATCTGAGAAAACACTTATGTTTTATATACACCCAAAATACAGTGGAATAAAAAGCCCTGTTAAAAGCTTGTCCATGTTAAAAGCACAACACATCAAAAATATCTGCATGAGTTCATTAAAGATGTGGAAGGATGCATTTCCAAAAAAATGCTCAAACAACGTTTACGCTTGGCATCCATCCGTTTAGCTCTATGTATGCCCAAAGGGATTGGACAAAAGTTTTATTTTAACAGAGAACTTAAATGCAAATAATATTTTAGAGGCTGATTGTCTTTATTCCACACTAGGCAATCTTGCTCAACTTTTCCAGAACTTTCTGCATATGCTTACCCATTTAATTATTATTTCCTGAAAAATTAGCACTTCTTACCAGTGTCATCCATAGCAAATGAAGAATATAAAAAGAGAAGGGAAATAAAACAAAGGACTTCAAAAAAATTAGTATTGTAAGAGAGATTTTAAAAGACATTATACTCTTCACCCTTTCCAGTGTTAGAGGTGGCCAGTAATTATCAGTTACTCCATTGGATCATTAGTAGTCATTCACCTTGTAAGACTGATACAGCTGAGGTATTTTGGGGTTTTGGTTTGGTTTTTTATTGGTCTACTCTCTTTATGGATAAGCAGCTTGTAATTAATTTTTAAGAAGTTGTGAATACAAATTTACTTATACTTCTCGAGGTGAAACAAGCTGATGCCACCATGCTGAGTTGTATATAATCAAACCTATTTGTGCAATTGTACTTTTCACCTGTTATGGAAAATATGTACTTGGGAGTCCTTTTGTGTTTGGTGATAAAATGAACACAGAACAGTGCGAAAAGACCTCCTGAAGCAAATGTCTTCTCTCTGTAGATAATTAGAATAAGGTGGGTGATTGCCCAGAGCTGCTGTTGCTGGGATTTCACGTTTGATGCTTACCTGTCATGAATTAACGTAACATATGATTTATGTTTGTCAGTGTGGTAGCCATTTGGAAAGCTGAATTGTTTGACAGCAGTAAATGTATCTCCTAGTACAGAGGTTTCTCTTGCCTCTATCACTGTTAGTTCCTTCCGTTTCTTCTAGCTACGTTCCAAAGAGCAGTGGAGCTTCTTTGTACATAGCTAGGCAATAAACAGCTGTGCATTGTAGCTGTAGGACTCAATGAGCAAAAGTTCCAGTTAAAGAGATCATTTGCTCTCTAGAAGTTTGTTCTCTACTTTTAAAAACCAGTTGTATCTATGAAAGAGAAAGGTGGAGAGGAGTCTGGATTACGGAGGCACAGAGAGGAAGTCTTGAGCTGCTATGAGAAGGGTTCTTTGCGCCTGGAGAGAGTACCTCTAGATACCTCCAACTTTTAGCACTCCTGTTTATACCAAGACTGGCAGCTCAGATTTCTCCTTAAGGAAAACTTGGGCCTCTCTGGTATAGTGGGAGGTGCTATTTGCATAAACTATGAGAATGTTTATACTGAAAAAACTTTTAAAGTCATATGATATATCATTGGTGCTTCTGCTGTGCTTGTGCCACACAGTTTTTCTGATGTACAAGTAGTACTGTACTGATGGCCATTAAGAGCTGTTCCAGGTCATAGGGCAAATCATCACTGTATTGATGATCCCCTTCTACGCTGCCTTAAATTTCCTCGTACTGCAGCCCTCTCCCATGCTTCCTTTCTTAATCCCGGCACTTCTGGATAGGCAGGTGGCAGGGTCTGATGGGGTTTTGGGTCAGAGCAAGGAGGGATGGTCAGCCCCTTTGTTCTGTCTCCTCCACCTTTCAGACAGAGTCATTGCTGGCTGGACTTGCAGAGCTGTGAACCCATAAGGTTGTGTGTGTAGCCCCATTGCACATACGCTGCGGTGGGGTGAGGAAAACAAGGACCTGTTAGGATTTCTCCTTTATTGCATTACATCTGAGTGCGTTGCTGTACTCGATTTGAGAGGAAAAAAGTCTGTCACAAGTTTAGTCACCTTACTACACTTTCTCTGCAGCACTGTAAGTAATGACAAAAAGAGTAATGTGGGATAAGCACACTAATAATTTACTTTTTTTCTCAGGTATTTACTTCTTCATGTTCTGAGCCAAAGAAAGGAGGTCAATGAAAATCTGTGACCTTAACTGACTTTAATACAACCGTTAAACACCCTTAATATTCACTAACTTGTGGATCTTTCAACATTCTCCACAGTTTTCTGCTTTTCTTTCAAACTTTTGTCAAATCTGCAGTTTTTATTGTGATTTTGACACTTAGTATCAGGTCTTCATGGTAAACTACAAGTCTAGCATTGTCACAAATTGTTTTCTTCACTATGTGTCTGTATTTGGAATATGTAGAGCTTTTCCTTGTGATAAGCAACTCTTATTATATCTATGTATAAATAGATATGTACTTGCCTATGTCTGGAAGAATCACTGCAGTGGTTTTATGCTGCCTTAGAAGAAGTCTAATAATACCTACACATTGATGCCCATACATGTATTCCAATAAGACTTCAAGTTTATGAAAGCAAATTCTGTTGAACCTTTCTACGGCTGTTTGGAATGAAAAGTCCTATCAGAAGTTATGATTCAAACACCCTTATTTTAACATCAAGTGATCTGATTGCTCTTAAAAGTGTTATTTTTAAGATTATTTATGCTACATGATTTAATTCTTTTTTTAAAGCTTGCTAGTTCACTGTCATAAAAAACAAACACAGAAAACTTCAGTTGTTCTTAGACATTTGTCAAACCTCTACCTTTGTTAGAAAGTATTCTTTGATCACGACAGTATGATTTATCTGTTACTCCATTTTATAACCTCTCCTGTGGAGAGATTTTTATTAACTTATTTTGGTAGCCTGTAAAGACCAGTCCTTTTGTTTTTCTTGGAAAGAAATACAGTGAGATTGTGCATATAAAGTAAATAATAATGTAAAACCACTTTTACTATGTCACTGGATCATCAATACACTGGTTTTAATTTTTGCTTTCCACTATGGCAGGTTATGCCTCCTTATTTGACTGGTCTGCCATTTTGAGCTACGAGATGAGTTGCACAAATTTTCATGGCTCTTTTTGCTTCCTCCTGCAGTGCCCCCCAGGTTTGTGGTTCAGCCCAGCGACCAGGATGGGATCTATGGAAAAGCTGTAATTCTAAACTGCTCTGCAGAGGGTTATCCTGTTCCCACTATTGTCTGGAAGTACTCAAAAGGTAGGATTCCTCTGGTGATCACTGGGAACAGATTAATTCTGGTTTAGCGAAAGCTTACTCACCTGTAAGTTGCTGGTTTAATCTTCATATGGTCAGAAGCTGGCAGGGTGCAATAATCAAAGTATCAGTCATGTTTATACTGTTCTTATCTCATTTCCCTAAGCGTGTAGTGCTGGCCATTGTCATAGACACAAGGCTGAGCTAGATGTACCTTTGGTCTGCCTTAGAGACGTCCTGGAGATGAGAATGTGTGCCTGTGTTAGCTATGGCCTCAGCGGGCGAGTGATGAAGTGGACAGCTGAGAGAAAAGAGACACTGCTTTAATTTAAACAACCTCAGAACAAGGTTCACAGGCAGCATTTGGATGATTTTTTTCCCCCTTCGAAATTCGTGATAGCACAGCCAATCATATCTTTTCAGCAAAGAAGAAAGGTCAGGTAGCATTAGCATAAGCAGTAATTCAGTATGCACTTTACATAATGCTTTAACATTTTCTTCTCATGAAACAGAGCATTAAAACTGGCCCCACTTGACCCTCAGTAACCATAGGAAATTGACTGCTTTTTAATTAAAATGTGTCGCCTGCTAGATTGCATCTTCTGGCCAATTGTCTTCTGGTAGGTTTTAACAAGAAAACAAACTCTTCAAACTCTTTATCCAATCTCAATGAATTAACTCTTACAAAGCAAAACTATGTACTGTTGAGAAGAAATCCTTATGTAATGCTCCATGTCATATTTGGTTTCCTCAGGATCTAAGTCCAAATTGTATTTGGAGAAAAAGGGTGAGGTAAGAGAAATGTTCACATTAAAGATTATTTCTTCTTTTATCGATGAATTCTGGTTAGTGGCAAGAAGGGTGCAGAGCTCCAAATTCCAATAGTCTCAATAGTATATGGGGTTTGAAAAGTGAATATAAGTCACAAAGAAGTAATCCTGTTTTGTTACGTTTGTGTGCTGAAAGAGGAGGCCAAGCCAGGCTAGCTGAGTTGTAATTAACTGTGAAGAGGTACACAGCCCATCTTAATAAAGGAGAAAGGAACAGTGGTTTGATTTTAGTGACATTCTACCATCAAATGACCGTTTTTAATGTTTTCCATTAACAGCTCTTAAATTTTTAAGTCAAAGAAAGTTTTAGTATATATGTGAGGTGGAAAAAGCCATCAAAATGCAGCTTCATATTCTGGCCATAATAAGTCTAGTTGAAAAGATCGGTATTTTTACAAAAGCCAGTATTTTTCTAATGGATGACAGTACCTAATCTAAGGTGCTGCATAGGCCTATAGGCTATATGCTACATCTTCCTGTAAATAGACACATTATATAATTGGTTTGTGAGCAACGTTTGTGCCGAATTCTGAAATAATTACTGAGATGAGGCCAACGGGAGTAAAGCAATCAGATCATAGCTCATCTGTAGGTACCACATCAGAGAAGAAAGGGCATCTATACACCTGCAGGTAAGAGTGTCACTGACTGTTTGTGTCAGTGAAAAATGGAAAAAAAGTGTTCATTTTTTGTGCCTCAGGATACATAGGTAATGGAAATGGACTTGCTGTCCCTAAACGATAATGACAGTAATCAATACAGACACCTCATAGTCATCAAGAAGCTGTCGTTTTAAGTCCTTCAGACTTAAAGAGGCGATGGGCACACACTCAGACATATGAGTGTTCCATCTGAGCATAAGGAAACACTTTTTTACTGTGAGGGTGACCGAGCACTGGCACAGGTTGCCCAGAGAGGCTGTGGAGTCTCATCCTTGGAGATATTCAAAAGCCATCTGGACATCGTCCTGGGCAACCAGCTTCTGGTGGCGCTGCTTGAGTGAAAGTGTTGAACTATATGAGCCCCTGAGGCCTCTTCCAGTCTCTACCAGTCTGTGATTCTGTGATGCATGGTCATGTAGTCCTCTTGTAGATTCATCCATGCAGTTGTGTGCGATAAGCTGCTGTCACTGCTCAGGACGGACTTTGACTGTAATGGCAGTAACTGCATATGAAGAGTAAGAAGCTTTTGCAAACTTTACAAAGCTATACAAAACTTTGCCCAGTTATAGCTATTGTCAGGAGTATCAGCCCCTTCCCTTCTGTGAACACCAAACTGTATCCGTATTTTTTCATGTGAAGAAATAGAAGAAGTGAGTGCTTGCATCTATGTACTTGGGCAATCAGTTGCAGACAGGTAGTTAGTGAAGCATAAATGTGCCTTCCAACTAAATGACAGGAAAAATGGCTTATTAAAGAAAAAAATAGACAAAGGGGGAAATGGGATATACGTGTGACTAAAATAGTTGAAAAATCAACAATGGCAACTGATTTTTGTGAAAACATTCTCCCTTTAACATTTCTAAGTTCACAGTATCAGCCACCAGACCTTCAGTGTAACTGTAAGTCCCTGAAGCAAATTCTTCTAGGACTAGAAGGATATTTAGTACGCATATCTGGTCTTTTTTAATATTTTGGATGTTGTATTCATAGATTATTATGGCTTGCTATTTTGTACTAAATGATTCCCCCTAGTATTTATTCATTGTATTTCCTCCTGGTCTGACTCAGCCAACTGCGTATAGTAGTTAATGCTGACAGTTATTAACTTTGTGTACAGAAAGTAGTGTAAGACAATTCCATTGAAGAAGACTACCTTAGGATTTCACTGAAAAATCCTGTCTCCTGCTGCCAAAGAAGGGTGTAAAACTCTTTGTTACAAGAACTATATCTTAATGTACACTTAGAGAGTCCCTAATGCCGGAGGAACCTGAACTTGTTGTGGGTCTCTGGATGATACGGCATGCTGACAGTACGGCAGTATCCAGTTCCCTATTCCCTAAATCACCCAATATGTTATTTGCAAGGAAAAGTAGGTTCTTTCTTAAAAAGAAGGTTCATACAGAAATCTTTGTCTTCCTGTCTTGTTATTGACTTATCATTTTTATATTACTGCCAAACATGGCACCTCATGCCTGATTAGTGGTCTGAGCTTTCTGTTCCTTTCTGTCTTTGTATTTTTTTTAACAGTCTGAATAAATACTGGCTATAAACATGGCAGAACAGAAATTTTATGTGTCATCAGTCAGTCAGCTGTAGGAGGAAACAAGCAACATAGTCACTGATTTGGTTTTCCATGTTACCCATAGTTTCATAAACAAGGTCCTAAAGGTCCCTTGAGTATGCCAAGTTTACTGCAACAGATGTCCCTCCTAGTCATAAGAAATTCATTTGGTGTATGCATTAGGGAAGCATACTTGTATGACTGTTCAGCTGTAATTGTCAATAATTTATCAGCCTCTAAACGTACAACAAATGTGCCTTTTTACCCATGAGTGGTCTGAAAATCTCCTTCATTGTCTCTTTCCCGCTTTCTGTTTCTTCCACTTCTGCTTTGTACTCCTTTTAGCCCTTTACCTTTAAGATGGGCAAATTATTGCTACTATTACATTCCAAAAGTCTTTCTTCTTTCTATTTAATGATTTCAGTTTTGGCAAAGAAACATTCCATTTGTTCTGATGATGTCAGAAGCCATTCCTGTTTTAAATTCATTACGCCTTTAGGAACAGGAAGCTATAGTTTCTGCCTTATTTAAAAAAAATTGGAGATGCTCACCTTCCTAACTAACCTATTTCCATGGGGGTCTTGCTTTAGGTGCTGGGGTTCCTCAGTTCCAGCCTATTGCATTGAACGGTCGTATCCAGCTTCTCACAAATGGCTCCTTGCTGATTAAACATGTGCTGGAAGAAGACAGTGGATACTACCTCTGCAAGGTCAGCAATGATGTGGGAGCAGACGTCAGCAAGTCCATGTACCTCACTGTTAAAAGTAAGAACTTAAACACTTCTCTGTGATCCAGATATTACCATTGACTGAAAAAGGCTTGTCTACTGCATTCTTAGTTTGGAGGCAGGGGAGATGCGGAAGGAGGGGAGAGGTTGGTTTTGTTGGGTTTAGTTTAAATTTAATGTTGGTACACAGCTGCATGTGGTAGCACCTGGAAGTAAGTATGGTTAATAAAAAATATTGTTTAGTAGAAGGAGAAGAAGGGACTTAAAGATGAAAAGGATTGGCAACTCATTTAAATAATATGTGCCATGTCTATGAACTACAGCTGAGTAACAAAGGAGAAGTAAGAAAAATCTTTGGTTGAGGATAAAAAAAAATACCAAAACAAAGGAGGAATACCCACAGCAACTGTTACAGATCTCAGAAGTTGAAGAAATATGGATTAAAAAGTCCTGTAATCAATTCTTAAGATACCATGGATGGATATTATAGGTACATTTACAGTAGATACCGCAAGATGCTATAACATACTATAAGATACAACCGATACAGCCACAGCAGAAAATGCATCTAATTCTGTTGAATCTAGACTGTGCACACAACTTCAACCTATCTTTACTTTCTAGGCACAAGAGACAAAAGCAATCCAGTTTTTATGTGCATGTTAGTTATAACTCCTTCAAACATGAACATAGCTGAGAATATAAGGGAAATACTATAGGAAAAAAAAGCTGTAGAGATAATCTAATTTCTTGCTAGAGAAAAAAAGAGACTATTGACACCTTAACATGCCAAATGTTCCAGGATGACCTATTAGACAAGTACTGAAGGAGGTCACCAAGCCATGCACTTTCATGTTCGTAGGATTTTTGAAGAGTGACTGAGTGCTTTGAAGTTCTGAGATGCCAATCACCTTTAAAAAGGTACTCCCTTGAAAGTAAAAAGATTATTTTTTTTCTGAAAGGAAAGAAAATCCAATTTATTCTCCATTGCAGAGCTGTATTTTAGAACATTGATGTTTAGGTTTAGGGGTGGTGTTTGTTGCAATGTCAGAGAATGAGTAACTATGTTCTTTGAAAGGAGTGTCAACTTTGTTGATCTGCAAGCTCCAGTACCTCAGATGTCCTCTCTACTTTGATTTACCATAGTGACTTCATCTTCTGAAAAATAACATGATATCCCAACCTCTCAAGCAAGTATATTAATTACACACTTTTCCTGTGGATCAGTAGAAGTTCCAGCTTCTGTGGTTTCCATAACTGGTCATTTTTGGGCCAATCTTTAACTGTAGTAGCAATGCACTGCTCTAATATGCTACAGAAAAACAGCTTTCCTCTGGTTGGCAGCTATGCACACTGCCTGTCTGATCTCTGCATGCAGTTTCATGTGTGATAAAAGAGCATCCCTTATCAAATAAGAGCAGGAGCTTCCCTGGAGAGTCAGTTGCTGTTTGAATCTAATGAAAACCCCTCCAGCTCTGAGACAGCAGGCAAGCATGTCTGTACACCCTCACACATCCAAACTCACACACATACTGCTCCCAGCACGGCTGTTAGAGCAAACGCCATTAGCATCTTGGGGTGTGTGCAGAAGAGGTACAGCTTTAGCTTTAATCAAGCCCACAATAAGGACAAGCTGCTTTGGGGAAGCACGCCATGGTGGACTTCAGGGAGAGGTGGATCGCCTGTTCTGGTGGCACGGCTATGGCACATAATACTTGCACCTGGTCAAGTGGAGTGACTCCAAAGCGAGGGCCTAGACCTGCCTTTATTCTCTCTGGTAATGCATCTTGTCATTTGTTGTTTTCTTTTTATCTGTGATTGTTCTGGCTGCTTTTTCCTCTCCCCTACAAGCCTGTTTCTGGACCCTAGTCCTCAGGTGTAGCCCTAATACTAGTTAAAATCCTTGGGATTCCGTCATGAAATTCACAGTGTTCTTCATCAGTTGATACTGCTCCACAAGGTCACCCTAAATGCCTTCTCTGCTCAGAGGTAGAAGGTGAGACCTGGCCCAGGCAGTTGCTTCTGGGGGACCAAGTTGGTAAAAAAGAGCCTTTCAAAACATGAACAAAGATTAGTGTCAATACATTTTTTTGTGGCTTCCTTGTGACAAATTGGCTTCTCACTTTCCTTCAGTCTATATGTGGGTTGTCCATGAACAGTAGCTGAAATCACCTGATAAAAAAGTAGAATGGCTCAGATGGATTTAATCTCTGATCGTGAAATGGGACTGCCTCTCAGGAAGAAAGACATGACACCAGTCCCTTTACAGCTGCCGCCTCCACTTCTTAACTGTCCCTCGTACCACAGATACCTCATGTATGCAGATGTTAACCATTGATAGCATCGCTACAAACTTCAGAAAACCCACCTCTTATGCACAGGTGATTCTTCTCCTCCATGTTCAATAAAAGTTCCTACATACTCAGTTAGTAACATTGCTGGATAAATTTTTGCCTTTCATAGATACTGTTAAAAAATCTCTTAAATGAGACTGAATGCTTTACCCTTCCAGAATTTTTAGTGCCTCTTGTATCTAAACAGAAATGCTATTGACCTTTGGTGTCACAAGAGGTTAGACAATATTTGGTTTTCATAGTTCCGTAGTGGACAGAATAAATGTTGACCTAATATACTTCCATGACTTGCTACCTCTAAAACTGGCAGACTTTTTCTTAGTGGGAACCAGCTCAAGCTATAAAGCAACTTGTCTTGCTTAAAAAGACTCTTAATGCTAAGAAGGAAATTGTAGCAATTCCAGATACACATTTGTTTAGTGCCTCTGTTTGTTGCATGACACTTTCATGTCAGAGGAGCAAGTCCAACTTCTTGGTTGAAGCGAGATGATTGTATGAAGAGGGAGTGCAAAGCAAAAAAGATGAAGAGAAAAGAAAGATGCTTCAGGAATACTAACAGAATTGTTAAAAGAAAGAGCTGCCAGAGTCGATGGTGAATCGGGAACCACAGGGCTGGAATGCCAGCCATAAAAGCAGAGAATTTTCACTTTGCAGCTATTATCCTTCTCCCTTTCTTTTCAACAAATGGACGTGAAAATCACAATCAGTGATTTTTTCTCTTCTTCTGAACCAAGGTTAAGTAGTTCTTGAATTCCTTATTCCCTAAGACATACAATATTGGAAAATTATGAGAGAGATCTGGAATAACGAAACTAGTCCTGTCTTAAGAAATGACTCCTGGTGTCTGGGATGAGAAGACTTCTAAAGAATTTCAATAAAGGATAATATGCCTTTAACATGAAGGGAAGAACTAAAATTATTTAAAGGTTGCCTGGGAGTCACAAGGGAAGAGATGTCTGCTTAAAATGGACTGCCTGCCTGACTTCATCTGAATAAATGTCACACTTCCTAATTCCACTTTAGGGGCTATATAGAACATGATAGAAAGGTATTGTGAAAAAATTTCCTCCTGAAAAGCAATTTTTCATTAAGGTATGTATGTTCCTATATACAGAATCTGTTGGAGACAGTAATGTTAGCCCTGCCCCTTCTTAAATGTAACACTTACAGTCACGTCAGTGTGGAGCCTGAGAAATTCTACTCTGATCACCAAAACATTTCCAACAAATCCTGTCTGCCAAGAAAACAAATTGCTTCATTCACTTTCCTCTTAAATATGCTTCTTAACTATTTGCGTTATACGTGTTTTAATACATAAACCTAAAACCATCAGTCAGACCCACACCTCCCTCCAGCAGGAACATACTAATCCCAGCTAATACTTCTAATGCTGAGTTTCACCACTTAAACATCTTTTAAGTAACCTTTTTCACTTTCTCCAGATGAGATTTGTTTCTCTGCATCTTCAGACAACTCATGGAAAAAAGAGGCCCTGATCACATAATTAGCTACTACTGCAAAAGGAATAAAAGATAATAGTAGTAATAAACACAAAGAAATGAACAAGATCCTTATGAAGGGAGATTCTGAATCAAGTGAACCTTTTTCTTCCACTGCTAGCTAGCAGTTGTTCCTCTGTATGGCTAAAGCACTGCAGCATTTGTTTGTTAAAATGGATAGAAGTCTATGCCTGGCTTCCTCTGTGAAACTTTATCTGGGCAGGATAAAGGCACACTTGCTTTGCTGCAACACCTGCAGTAAAGCCAGCAAGCCGTGATGGAGAACTCATTGCACTCTGCTCGCCAGGGTGCTTCTAAATGCTCATTCTAGTCTTTAGGAAAATAATCCCTTGGTGAGAATATAGGAATGTCAAGATTTGTCCGATTACATTTTCCTTGTGTATGAAAAAAATATCATTTATACATGGATGCTAGCCTTTTGTTGAAGTCCAATTTCTCATTAAAAATTCATATATACCACAAGATGTCAGTAAGGTTAGTATTGCCTGTTCTGCATCTGCAAAAATGGATTATCCATGGTATATTGTAAAGGAAGATAAAAATCACCATCTCTAACACCTTCACTAAACGCTTATAGGAAAAACAGCAATCATACTATGTCGAATTCACCTGAGCCCGGTTATTTTCGTATTTCTTAATCTGTCTCTGCTCCATTTCTTCACAGTCCCACAGTCTGTAAACAGTGTTTCTGTGGCAAAACAAAGTCCCCTGGTCTGATTGTGAACTCTGTTTTACTGTTTTCTTCTCCTGACATTCTGCCGTCTTTGAACAAAGGGCTTTTTTCATTTATTTGCTTCTTCGTAGACATTTTGCAGTTATCTCAGGTAGAGTGCATTTTTTTCCAGTGGACAAATTTGGCCAAAATTGGTAAAAATCTCTAGCTGGATTACTTTCTTATCTCCTCAGAATGAAAGGGTAAGGTAAAGGGAAACAAAACAAAAAATAATTTCAGTGGACTGAAATTACTCTTGTATCCCAAAGTGTCCTTTCTCATGAGCTGGCAAACTGCCCTTGCCTACCTTTGCCCTTGCCCTCATGACAGGCAGCTCTCCCTTTCACCTCCTATTTCTTGGCAAGCAAAGGCAAAAACTGTGTTAAATGTGAGGATGTGAACAAACTGCAGTACAGCTCAGATTAAATTCCAAGTCAGTGGTAATGGATTGTAACACTCTCTATCTGTTTTAATTACTTATTTATTTTCATTAAACGTACAGTCTGAAAGGTGCTGTAAGAAAGATACAGTAAATCTTGGAAACATGAAAATTCTCCCTAGGCACAGCTACTTTCTCTTGTTAGTGAAACAGCCCATTTTTTTTCTAATGAGGTCCTCCCACTATGAGAAATGAACAGGGTCTGAATGCTGTTTTCTGCCTCTTCAGACCATTGGCACAGCTTTGATATAGGGACTTGCACTTTAATCACCCATCATGTGTCATTACCCCGACAGGCGGCAGCAGCCGCAAGATACAAGCTCCAATAAATTGCACTGAAAATCGCTGAAGCGATCCTTTGTTGATTTTCCTTTACAGCTATTCAGTGGCAGATCAGCTGTCATAACAACACAGTGCCTGTGGCAACTGGGTGAAATTAAACGTGAAGTATGTTCAAGGTAGCTGGTAGAAAGCTGGAATATCCCTTTTCTTCTGTACATTCAAATGCCTTCTACTTCTCTCAGCAATGTCAAGCCTGTGGCAATTGGCTAAAACGAACGCTTTCTCTTGTGAGATAATTGCCAGATGTACTGCAGTGCAAATACTGAAGTGCTTTTGCATGCAAATCTTTGCAATACTCTATTTGAGGAAAAGAGGGGAGGTAAGGACTTCTCTCTTTTTTTAAAAAATATGTTTCTAATTGGGTGCAGGGAGAAAAAGAATCTAGCAGCCCTTTTTCTTTTCTTCAAGGCTGGTTGCACAGCCATGTTTCTAGCAGGAAGGTGAAACAGATTTCTTTCCAGCTAGCTAGCTAGAAAATGCACATAGCCTCTGCTGTATCTTTTCCATCTGTATCAACAGTATTGGCTTTTTTGTATCAACAGTATTATTTTTTTGTATCAACAGTGTATTGTTTTTTTCACGATAGTTTTCTCTCTCAGGTTTATTTTGCCCAAATAATAACATTCAAAAGGTAACACGGGTGGGGTTTATTTTCAGAGGTTCTCTTTCTCTTGAAATTTTAATAGTGGATACAGAATATGCAGGCTTTCTGGAGAAGTTACCAGTTTAACAAAATTGTGGTGATTTCATCTCTTGAATACCTTCACCTCTTCACTTTTCTTAGAAAGCCTTGTAAGGAATAAGCTTCACAAGGTACAGTCTCTAGCTGCTGTTTTATTTTCTCCCTTTACTGAACACATTAATAATACTTAAACACAGCCAAAACGCAGATATTTTAACAGTGTGTTCTCCTTTCTCAATCTTTATACCTCTTTTGTCCTGCTGAATTGGTAATTTATTCAGAGAAGATTTTACATGGCTCTCAGATTGCAGTGAACTCTGTGTCAGGTTTGGCCAGCTGCAGTCAGTAGACTGAACAACAGAGATGATTTCAGATCAAGGATTACAGCTCCTATGTCTCTGAACACTGCTGAAGCAAGACTTGAATATAATGTCTTCTCTGCTCTCCTCCTCCAGCTGAGGTGGTGGTGTGGCAGTGATTGATACAAGCTAGATAGATAATCCATTCATAATAACCTTCATCAAGAAAGTAGGCTTACAAATTGCAGTATGTTGTATTTGTCACAATACTGCAAACCCTAGTGTGCTAGAATATAATAAATGGTAATCCTGAAAGGCTCTTATCTGGGAGTAAACAGTCTGGAAATTATTCTTACTGATTATTTGGAAGCTCATTTGCTTGAAAGAGATTTTAAAACATAACTATTCAGATTTAAGCTTGCCTTCACGTGAAATGTGAATGAGTACTCTTATGGAACACAATATGTCTCAATAACCTTTTAATAGAAATATATACCAGTAAGCATAGGACATTTGACAGCCAGAATTTCAGGATTACTCATGTTGGAGTTACTCATTACTCTTCTACCAGGTTTAGTCTAGTAAACATTACTTCTCCTTCTAGTTTGATAGCACAGGTGGAACATCCTCAAATCTCTGATGTTCATTGTTGTCTTCCTCTCCACCTCCAGCAGCAAAGAGGTTGAGAGCCCTGCTCCTAGCTCTACCACCGCAACCCTTCTGTGCTCTCCGCCACCTCTAAGGCTCGTTCAGGAGCGTGGGCAGAGACCATCTGAGGGTGCGAGTCACTGCTTGACCCGCAGCAGCTCAGCTGGCTCCTTCAGGTGGAACAGCTTTGCAGGGCACACTCAGAGCGTGGTATTCAGAAGCACAGCAGTGAAGCACTGGGTCGTTGGAGCTGGATGTCATGGCATTTAGAGGCTAAGGTGACATCTGTCATATGATACCACACCAACTGGAAGATGGGGAGAGAAATGAGTAGACACAGTAGTTAAATTTGAACATTTATGTCAGAAATTCTCAGCAGAACACGCCACTCTTAAACAAAGAAATTCTTAAAAAAATTTATTCTGATATTTTTGTAAAATTATGAAGTGGTGCTAAATCTCAAAGCACTGTTATGCAACAGTGTATCTTCATACAAATATTGTAAAGACAGTGCTCCAATCAGTTATTTCGTCTTATCCACTAATCCACGTGGTAGACGAGTAATGACTAAACACTAACCATTCCCATAGTTCAGTAGTGGTGTTTACTGGTTTATCTAGATCAAATTGATTTCAAATGCTGTATGTATATAGGTACATAATGTCATTTTTTCTTGAATATTTACCTTAAGGGTCATTTAATTATTATATAAACACAGTGATTATAGTGTATATAATTCCCTGGATTTTCATGCTTCTGTTTTATTAACCCAAATAATTTTCCTGAGTAACGCTTTAAGATACAGATGTTGCTGTGAATATATTAGTTTAATTTGTGGGGTGAGGGCTGTATGAAGTGTGTTTTCTGGGTTTAACGTTGGCTTCTAGCAGGGGAAGTGCATGCATGATATGTTGTTGCAATGTCATCAAGAGTTCTGCCTACATCTTGCCAACAAAGATCAAATAAACTTAAATCAAGAGAGCATTGTAAAGCAATAGTGGAATGTAAATTAATTTAACAGGTATGTGCAGTACACGTGACTATTTCCATTTCAGAAAAGCTAGCTCTTATAGTACCGACCTTTTCCCTTTTCGCTTTCCTTTTTCCTTTCCCTTTTCCTTCCCCCTCATCGCTTTGCTCTGCGTCTAGTCGTGCCACCTGTAAGGTACATCACATTTACAAGGTAACTAACAATGTTCCATCAAGATGAAGCCTCAGGCTTAAAGAGGGTGGTATTCTCGTTTCTCACATCATTTTCCCTTCCCACCCACTGGTGCTCCTTCCTCTTCCTCATGGTCATCATTCTGCAAACCTCATACCTCTGCCTTCACTTCCTTCTTTTTTTTTTTTTTTAAATCCTTTTCCATCCCACACTCATTATTTTATCTGTCCGTTTCGGAGCTCCCCATTACTATTCTCCTGAGTTCAGGATTTGCAGAATGCTGTCTGAACAGTAAAAATAGTGGACAGAGTCTTAAATAACAGTATTTCTTCTTATGTGTCAGGGGTTCTACTGCACTTTGAATGACCTAATCACAATCTTTTTCAGCACAAGACCTATGTTTCAAAAGATGAATCACTGCTTTTTAGTATAGAATGTTGCCATAGGACCTGCATGATGATTCTTTGTGGGTTTTCAGTTTATTTATTTATTTATTATGGCCAATTGTTTACCCCTGTCTTTATTTTGATGTAAAAAACTATTTTTTTCTTAAAAAAGTGACAATGAGTTATAATTAAAAAAAAAATCACAATATTTAAAAAATATGTAGGATGTAAACTACATTTGGGTATCAAATGACACATGCCAAATCAGTTACATACATTTTCTGTAGAATTCTCCCATAGTAAAAGAAAAATGTAACAAATGTAGTTTAGATGCAAATATTATATGCTTCAGATAAGAGCTTATTTCTTTTTAAATCTATCAAATGTTGCTATTAGCCACAGACAATCTTTTACAACTGCTTCCATCAGTGCAATATTAAGCTTTTTTTTTTAAACAAGCAATTGTGCCTTTAAATATAAAGAAAGTGTCATTTTTTTGTAGCACTTTCTTTTTCTCTTTGAAGTAGTTTTTCAAGAATTGCATGGTAGCTTTATTCATATCCCTCCATGAAAATCGTACAATGGTACTCAGTATAAATACTGTGTATAGATTCTGTGATAATAAACATAAAAACAACAATTAAATTTATACCTGGGAGGCATACAAAAGGAACAGAAAATGCAAGGCAGGAAGAAGAGCTGTCTACAAGCTGAAGATGCTATATACATTAGAATTTAAGGTATTGCTTCCTATACACCTGCCTGCTGTGCATGTCAGGTGTAATCAGAAGAAAGGATTTGCAAATGCAGATTTTCTTTCAGCAGTCTAAATGTACTTGCTTTCTGGGAAACAGGCTTCCTTCAGCATAGATTGCGTTCCTAACCATTAAGATTCAACATCTGCATCAGTGTGTGAGCTCCCATCCACATTGTTCGTTCAAATATTTCTTTGGTATGCGATGCTTGAACGTATCTTAATCCATCAATTTTATGTTCCTTGGTAAAAAAAGGAAGTGTCCACTGATGGCCACAACAATTGATTTCTGAACGTCTTCAAAGTGTAGATAACTAAAGAAGCATGGTTCCATTTTTAGATAAATCCTGTTAGAATCCTGCAGGGTTAAGGAATTAATCGATTTGGTCTGTCAAACCTGGAGATAATGAAAGAATGAGCTCTTACTGTTGGACTGATTACTTATGATTAATCTAACCCAATCCATTTTTTTTAACTGTCTCCATCAGGCCACAGAAGAATTACTCTTACATTCGCTTTTTGTTTTCTTTTCCATAATGAGTTAGAATATTTGATTGTGCAGGTATTGTGTTGTCCAGGCAGTATGTACATCTTTGTGACATTAAATTTGCTTTCTCTATCATTGTTTATTCAGCGCTTAGCTTCCACCTGGCAAATTACTGGTAGCCCCTGGGAAAGCATTGTCATGTAGCTGTATGGATGTAGGTGAACATAGACCTGAATTCTGAAAATATAAATGATTCTTCAGGAAGGGAATAAATACTATAGTTTGAACTACAGTTCTTGACTTGTGAAAGAGTATTTTCCTTCAAACTTGTTATCTTGTTTAGAAATGTGCAAACCCTCCTGCTGACTTTGCAAAAGACTAAGCAACAGTATCGATTAACAATTTAGATGTTTATGAAAGTTGCCCACTATCTGCATTTATTAGAACAGAGACGTCTGTGCAGGTACAAGTAGGTCCACGTGATTGCTGTCATGAAATTGTGTTAGCTATGGTGCCTGTGCGTCTACGCCCTGGCATATTTGCTGGTGCAAGTTGGTGCATTTTCAGGTGATTGAGGGAGCAGCCCGACGTGAGCAGATGTTGGCAAAGGCATTGTTTAAATTCCCTGCTTTTATGACTGAAGCTTCTTCTGTTGAAAGTTTCTATACTTTATTTTGCAAAATATCATGTGATGCCATTATTCTGTAAAAGTCCAGTGAAATCTCTTTCTCTGATCTATGTAAGTTCATGGCCTCAGCACACAATATCTCTGTGTGCCCATGTGCATGAACATGTGAGCACTCACATAAACGTCTTGTTTGATGCTCATCTAGAAGAAAAAATGCAAAAAGGAGCAAAGCCCATCCAGATGTAGGCAGATGGTATAAGGTTTTCCTGAATATATTTCTTCTGCTGTTTGCTTAGCTGTAATACTGCTTTTGCAGAGACGCATGAAATTATTAACCTTTGGACGACTGGATGGAGGTCACTGATTTCAAATCTTTTCAGCAAAAAACAATTACACATCTAGGTTTTTAGCAGAAAAATAATTTAGAGCTATGATGGGAATTCTGCCTTCATTAAACACGATTCCTCTTGTCTGTGACATTCCTGTTATTTTGTTTGCATTAAATTTAATCCCTAAAGATACATTCTCAAAGAACATGTATCCTGAATACTGTATTCCTAAAGCCATTTTCTTCATTCTTCAAGCAGAACCCTGATTTATAAAAATAGTGTATATATACTATTGTCTTTCACGTGATCAGTGACATACTGAAGGACGCTTAGCAAACCAGATGGCTATTTAGGAAATTAAACATATGTTGCTAGGAGTTGGTTTTCTTGTTGTTATTTTAAAATTTGGCTCAAACATTCAAGAAAATGTCTGTGCATATATATTGTATGCCATGCTCTGTAAGTATATGTAACCAATCTCCAGCAAATGTTGTAAGTGTTTGGAAATTAATAGTAAAGCAGCAATAGATGTCAGTAGTCTGGCTTTCAGTCAGCACTGCAAGTTTTCTCAGTTCCATTTCCCCATTTTGAATTATTCTTGTATTAGTTAAAATCAACTCCTAAATGGTATCGTCAGTGACCTAAGAACATCTTTCTACCAATTGACATGTCATTTTGAGAGAGAAGTACCTGAGAAACAACCCTGTTCTCTTACTCCCATCTTTTTCCTCACAAAGGACAAAGGTTTTCAAAAGATCAGATGTCTTTTCTGAAAGTCAGATGGTACAAACTAGTGACCACAAAATGAGAGTGACAGAAAAAAAAGATTACTTCAACATAGCTATTACATAAGTACATTTTGTTGCAAATCTTTAGAGCAGTAGAAAAAGCATCTGCTAGAGGATAATTTTTTCTTAACTTTTAATTACTAGCCATTGATTTTGGTAATTGCACACATGTACATACACAATGCTGCAGCAAGATTTCACTTCTGTGGTCTTAATTCAAAACTGGCTTTTAAAATGAGTGCCTGTTACCGTAAGTGCTCCATAAGAAAGCAGTGCTCCGCTATTTTTGTCTTACTTTGCAATGCAGCATAACTGTTGCATTTACAACTGGTACAAGCTGGCTCTTTGCCATGCACTTAGAGCCATAAACTCATACTTTCAGCAAGGAAAATCTCCTGCTACCAGATTTTTAAGTGGTGACTTGTCAAGCTGAAATAAGGAAGAACAGACTTTTCATAAGTGGTTGCATATTGTTGTTCAAAATCCAATTACCATTTGCTAAATGCCCATCTCTAAGATTTAAATAATAGTTAAATGAAGTTCCTAGCTTTTAAGAAAAATGAGCATGCACCTAAATGTTGAGAAAGAGCATTACAGGAGTGCACAGCAATGCTGGATGCCCTCAAGAATTTTGCTGACTCCAAGTAGCATCTGTGTCTGTTCCCAGATGTATTTCAGGGAACCCTTTGGTGCTTTGGGGGCTGCTGAGAGGAGCAGGTCTACTCACGGTTCCCTGCCTCCCTCCTGTCCTGTTTTAATCTATCTGGAGGATTCGGCGTGATCCAGGCTTCATCAGTGGTAGCTTATGCGAGCAGTATATTTTCAAATGCCTTCACAGGGATCCAGTCTCATTCAAATCTCTTTAGACACATCGTAGGTAGTTTTCCCGAGGACTATGTCTGTGGCAGGTTGGAAATTTCATTCATTCCCTGCTATTTTTTTGTGGCTGTTTCTGAATGCAGATATCACTATGAAAATATTTTGTGCCCAAACACAGCCTTCTGAAAATGCAAATAAACCAAAAATGTCTCTGAGGGGCTTTTCTAGCCTTAAGGGAGAGGAGTGAAACATGAAGCTTGAAAAGAAATTGGGAGGGGGGGTTTCTAAATATATCTTTTTTTCCACGAAGCTATAAGCAGTGAAAAGCAGAATATAGTTTGCAGGAAAATCACAACAGACATTATACTAAAGCCATGGCATGACTAATGTCAGAACATCGAACAGCCATATATATTGGCAAAAATATGATGACAAAAATAGACTATGTTTTACCTGGTCAAGAGGATGTCCATTATAACAGTGAGGCATAGAAACTATTAAACATACGTATGAAAGCTTCCTATGTTTGAACTGCCTTTAAGACAGTTTGCTTTCCCTGGCGTGCAGACAAGGATGTAAGAAGTGTGCTTTTCTGTCTCAGGGCTTATAGAAGAAAGGAGGAGTGACATTAACTGCAGTGCGTTTGCTATCTACATGTCTTCAGCTTTATTGTGTTAGCTACGTAGGCTGATGAGCTGTAATTGTTTCCTGGCCACTGTTGGTAGGAGATAGGGTGACAAAGGGTTTTGGAGCACTGCTAGGTTCCTGTTTCTCTCATTGATCTCTATGAGAACAATCATTATGATAATGATTCTAATCCAAGCTTCTGTAATATAACTGAGTAATAAATGCTTCTTGGTTAATATGCCTCAATTAGTGGGTCACCCAGTGTAGCTGTAGCAGGTTGGAAGTAAGTAGCTTTCAGGATCTGAGCACAAATGATTATAGGTTTTCTTTCCCTTTTTAGATGAAATGGATTCATAAGCCTTACTCAAATGAATCACTCTTGTAGTCATTAATTATAGTATACACATGTTAATGACATCATTATCAGAAGATAACATAATGTCCCAAGGACCACGTGATACAGTTGTTTCCTGTGCAAACAATTGTGCTTGATAACACAGCCTGTCACCAAATGTCAAAAGAAACCACATGGTGTCTTGAAATGATTGTGAAATTATCATGTGTCACAGCTATGTATGTCATAAACAATACCAGGATGACTGAGTTTTTCATTAGCTGCTTGGGTGAGGGATACTGAAGAGAACAAACAATTAAGATCTTGAACATCTCAAATGCAGCACATAATGCAGCAGTGAATTATTTAAAGCATACCCTGTGACTGAATTAAAACGCGTTAGTTATGAATTGAAGATATGCATAGTGATAGGCAATATTAAGGACCTTGTGAGACTTTTTCTTGCTTTTATTAAATATAAACAGAAAGGAATTAATTTTTATAATATTCTACAATTTACTTCTCATTTAACACATCCCTTTTAGCTTGTATGAGGACTGGATAGTAAGATTGTAGGAAGGTTGCCAGTATAACTCTTACTTTAGCAAATAAAACATTGGTCAAGCAAAAGTCAGTGACAAAGCTCCTCTGGCCTTCTACAGCACCAGGATTACACCCATGTAACCTTTTGAGCTCTAAAAGTACGAGTGATCTCACTTACACCCCTGCAATGAGGCGGTGATACACCAACAATTTCAAGCCAGTGATCGGCATGTGGGTTTTGCCGGTGACAGTGACAGGAACAGAGCTGCTCCCATTATCCGAGGCAGCAGGGACAGCAGGAGTCCCACTGCACTTAAATGCTAAACCCTTCCTGGCTTTGCCACTGCACAGCCCAGTTCAATAAGCAAGACTGAAATCCTTTTTTTTACCTACAGATTTCATCTGTTGCCATCTTTTAAAGTTTTCCTTCTTAACTATGAAAGTGACAATTTATTGAGCTATGTATTTTTGATTTTCCTGTTTTTCTTTTACTGAGCTGAGAAACGTGATTATTCTTCTTCTGGAAGTAAGCTGTGCACTACTGCTAAGAGCAATGGGTTTGCCAGGCATGGGAAGGTTGAACGGTTTTCCCCAGGCTGGACAAGATGCTTGTTACAGGGCTGCCAGGAGCTCTCCTCCCCTAATGCTGCCTCCTCCGCAGGGCTATGTGCGACCTGCTAACCAACAGCTCCCTAGAAGAGCTGTCAATATCATCATGTTCCAGAGCTGTGCTTTTTTTAAGCTGCTAGACTGTGTTTTAGATGCTCTGATGATAACAGGAATACTGTTTTCGTCACGCAGTAACTAGCCATCAGTAACAAAGTAGACAAAGGGTGCTACCCAAACTTTATATCTCCATCATCTTTCCACAACCACTGAATTTCAAGAAGTGTGTGCTCCTGATGCTAATACTTTATATGAAAAATAGATACGAGCAAACCAGCCTCCCTGAAGCAAGTCCAAGCTAGCTGATGTGCAAATACTATAGAAAATTTGAAGTTAAAAGACTAGTCTCTAAAGCAACTTCTTAGTTTACATTTTTGTACTCTGTGGTTCTAGGTGATTCTAAAAGCAAAAGAAAAACCATCTCAGAGGTTGCTCTTGAATTATATCTTTTCTTGCCAATAATAATGACATAGGAATTCTAGACAGATGACCTGTTTTTACACTTGCTGAGAGGTTTCGATAAGATTAAGACAATGATTCAGATTGCTTTCTGCTTTCACCTGAGTTGGAGTACCAAATCTTCCAATGTTCCCTATAAAACTGATTATTCAGGTTTACTGTCTTGCAGTTACCAGCTAGCTCAGCCACGATACATGCAATAAATCACCAGTGACCCTTTCTTCACCTCTTTGCCTCAAATTCCCATTCTCTGCAAAGGACACAGTCTAATTAAAAAACACAACAGGGGCCTGCTCAGACAGGAGGGTGGACTTAGAGGGGGGGCGGAAACTGCGTGACATTACGGGGATTTATTCTGGCAAAATCTGAGGCAAGGAACATGAGCTCCAGAGAGAGAGCAGTAAGAGACTAGTGAGGTTTTTGAGAGACTGGAAGAGCTGACAATAGTAACTGGAAGAGTTACTGGAGCTCCCAGCAGCTTTACAAGATTTTGGAAAGAAAAAAATTAAAGGATTATTATTTGTTAGCAGCAGTATTAAAAATGTATTTAACTGACACAGGCCTGAGAAAACTTTTCCTTTCTTTGATGCTGCAGATATGACTGCTTTTATATTTTTTTCCACAGTTCACTACAGTTCAACTTCTTAATGAGCTGTTCGTTGTAAGATGAGTTCTGGGCACTGTGTCTCTTGGTTGATGTCACTCGTACAGAACAACTGAATCAAGTACACTGCATAAATACAGGAATATTTCAGCAACACACAACTGTAAGAAGTTTCCAAGTTCTCCTTGAAAAACCTTTATTAATTATGAGTTTTAATCTTTTCTAGATGTGTAACTACCTCAAAAGACAGCAAACATATGCCACATATTATTTGTAGATAAAATTCGCTGTCTAGATAATCAGGGCATGTTTTTAGGAAGACTTCAGTTGCATTCAGGGATGTTCAGCAATTTTGCAAAGCAACTTGAATGCCTAGAAACAAAGGCAGAAACATAACATCATCTGTCAAAGAAGGTGGGAAGTATCTTTCTAGGAAACCTTAATTTTGCCACAGAAAAGAGAACAAAATGGAAGTATCCTAAGCTGCATTCAGCAAGCCTAGCCAAAAGACTGGTCTTCTGCTTCATTTCATCTACTATTTTCTAACCAAGTGCATGATCAACAATAAGGCAGAAATAGGAGAAGTGGCATCATCCACAAACTTCATAACCCCGAGCACTGTGTACTCCCTGTGCTGAAGGAGACGTTATCTTGTGGGAAAACTACATTTGTGTAATTAAAAAACATATCATCAAACATGATCACAACAAAATAGGAGACTGTTTGGAAGTTTCATTTATTTTGTTTATTGAAATATTCAATGCTTGATTTTACTGTTTAAAATAAGTTTCTTTCTTAATCCATATAAGATTAATCCAGAGAGGATATCTTACAGTTCAGTTAGTTTATTCCTTACATCTTTTTGAAGTCTGTCACCAGTAGGGTCCAGTATAGGCTTCTGTCATTCAAGTTGCAGGATTCAATACTAATGGAAGGTGGAACAAACCATTTGTGCCAATTGATGGATCTGGAAACTTGGATGAACCAACCTGGTTAAATATTCCCCCATTTTCTTTCCTAGGAACTGAGGAAAAAAAAATACTGTCCACAAAATGTCCTGAAAGTGTCCAATGTGATCCGTGACCTACTTACTAGAGGGAAAAGAAAGAAAAGAAAATAAATGGGGCTGGAGAAGCAATCTGCTTTTATCACCCTTTTCCTTGCATAAGTAGTTGAGATGTTATAGTTGCCACTGTTTTGACAGTGGCAGCATCTACCCTTTCAGGACATTCATATTCAGTTATTAGTTTGGCATCATGCTGATATTGTTATTATTTTAATTTATCTTACTAGTAAGGGAAGTGAAAAAGTCGTATCATTTTTCAGCATCTTTCAACTGTGAATTCTCAGTGAAACAATATGGGGCAAAGGTATAGCACTTCTGTAACCACAAGGGATTTTTCAAGCCAAATTTCAAAGAGCAGCCAGATTTTCCATCAGTTAACAGAGAGCAGAAGTGCAAAAGTTTCTCAAAATGAAATCTCAGAATGTTTTTTACAGGAACTTAGGTAATATGATAAATATTTCATTACAAGCAGTGACAAAAAAAAAAAAAAAAAAAAAAGCTGG
>Ga0065711_1030861_pt1 | contig 31206 bp, 16 predicted proteins | sample Hoacrofraction12_FD_59098 | JGI IMG/M metagenome (GOLD analysis project Ga0065711, IMG submission 59098) | Hoatzin crop microbial communities from Cojedes, Venezuela - Epithelial fraction 12 v2 (version 2) | ecosystem: Host-associated > Birds > Digestive system > Esophagus > Crop | place... | reverse complement strand
GGAGCGTGTGACGGGGCCCCGCCGCAGTGGTGGGCCCGCCGGGGGCTGGGCGGGCTGCCCGCGGTGGGGACGAGGATCGCTGCGGTGCTGCGGTAGCGCTGCTCAGGGCGCGGAAGGGGGCAGCGGCCGGCTTGGCGGAGCTGGGCGTTGGCAGGGCGGCTCCCTCCGTCCCGCGCTGCAGTTTGCGGGGCTGTGCGCGGGCACGGCGATTAAGGCTGGGTGCTGCGCCCGCAGGAGGCGGCGCCCGTAGCTGGGATGGGTGTCGCACCCGAAGGGGGTGTCAGGGAGGGGGGCGGTTGTTTCTGTGACATCTACCTGGGGTCACTCGCCAGATGTTCACCACCCTCACCCTCACCACACCGCCCACCCTCGCTGCTCCTCGGCCTGAAGCCCCCAATGGCCTCCGCGGCCAACGACCGACGTTTCCAGCCTGCCCAGCTTCGCTCTGCCCGAGCAGGGGGGTGCGCTGCGTTCGGCGGCCGGTGCTGGCACCCGCTGCCCCGTCACCAGCGCTGTCACACGCCTGGCACCCGCTCCAGCCGCCGAGTGCGGCGGTCGGCGTGTCTCTCAGAGAAGCCTGCCTTGCCGAGAGAAATAGTTTCCATCCGAGACTGACAAAACGCGGGCAGAGGAACCTCGGACTTGGCGAAGCGTGGCGTCGGCTCCCGCGGGGTACGGGAGAGGAGGATCCGTGGAGGCGGGGGTCTGCGGTCAGGGTACCGCGTGGGGGGAAGGTGGGCGACATGTAGCATGTGTTACGGCACGTGATAGGAAGCTGGACAGATATGTTTGAAATTTCAATTAAAGTGACTCCACAATGAAATTTTTCACAAACTGTATTGCTGTTTTCTCTCTAGGTTCCTATGGAAACAGGCCTTTATGCAGTCACGCTTGGCTGTGTCTCCTTTACTTCTCCAATAACTTTTGAAGTTGTTGGGCAGTTTCACCCAAATCCGTCTCAAATATAATTATTGCATGAAAATAGGCAGCTGGGTAGGGCTGAGAGATCCTGTCCCAAAGGCTGTAACGTGAACTTGCCTCTTATTAAACAGTGATCCACATGGTTGAGAGACCATATAAATGTCTTGGTAATTAGAAAAGTTTCAATTACAGCTCATTATCAGCCTCAGTATAAGCCTGTGGGAAACTAGCGTTCTTCAGTGCATGTTCTACCAGAATTACTTGTTGAACCCCCTCCTGGACTCAGAGGTGGAATAGGCACATGCAGAGGGGAAGAAAGAGATGAGAAATTACCGAAGTCTGTATCCTGGGGATTGTTTCACCTGCTTTGCTGTGGGGGCCTGGCCAGTGGTGCAAAGCTCTGTATGTGAGGGGCTTCACAAAAGTGGGATTAAAGAATAAAAACAGCAAAACCGAGACCCCACAAAAACTGGAAATAAGAAATCCATAAGCACGGACAGCTGAAGATGGGAGGGGAACTGGAACGGCGCTTTGACTGGAAGATACTAAGAGGTTTTCAGTTGTTGCTAAATAACTTAATGTTCCCCACAGTATGCATACAACACGATGGCATCTGCCAAAAATACAGCTTTAAAAAACATGTTGGGAAATATGTGTCATTAATGTTTGAAATATTCCTACGAGATGGGGAAAGGGAATCCTCTGGGTGCTGTTTTCCTGTTTCTTAGGAGTCTCTGATAGTTCTTAGGTAGTTTTTAAAGTGTCCGTTACCAGTTTAAGTCAGATAACATTAACAGTAGGTAGTAGGTGGTTGCCTTGTTAAATAATTTGCGGCACTAACTCCCGTTTTAAAGGGTCTACAAGTCAGAGCATTTCTCATTTAACGTGTGTTGTGGACAAATCCAGCTGAATGAACTCTTCGTTTCTAACTGATTTAGACAGTTGTATTAATCTAAAATAATACTGTGTGGAGCTGATGGAGGTGGTGGTACGTAGGGAGATCGGTTACAGTTGCGTCAACTTTGCCTTCTGAAGGTGGGCAGCAGTGTGAGCCAGACCCCAGCATGGGCACCCACGTCTTGGGCGGGGGGGGGGATAGATGGAAAGAGCCTTAGCAGGTTTCCCCAAGCAGAGCCGCATGTTAGTGGATCTTCATACCAGGAAAGGATGGCAGTTTTCAGGTGTAGAGGCAAACAAATGGTGAGTGGATGGCAGGTCATACGAGTTAAGATGAGGATAGAGGGAAGGATGGCAGAGGGATATGGTAGTTCTCTGCAGCATTCTGTTGCAGTGGGGATGAGTTTTTAGAGTTTGGGATTGCATGTGTGTGGATAAAGCCTCGGCACCATATCATTGCTGGTTGATGTTCTCGGGGTTTAGGGCAGTAAGGACACTGATGGAAATGCATAGTTGGTCTTCTATTTGAAAATATATTGTGGGGAAATTAAACCTCATGTGAGGCCCTTTTGCAGCAGCTACACTCTTGTTTCAAAATATTGTTTCATTTTTACGGTGATAGATGGGTAGCTGTAAAACAAGATTCTCCTTATGGCACTGACAGAGTAAATGTGCCAGCACGTGGCTGAGGGGTGAGTTTGCAGATTTTCTGCCTGGCCCCTGAAGAGCCTGAAAAGGACTTTCTGACTTGCCGAGGTCTTTCTGTTAGTCCCTTCCATTGGGTTTCATCCCAGGAGGGCATGAACTGGTCCAGAGTGTGAATACAGGGGTATCTAACACAAGGGATTTCCCATGGGTAAAAGTAACAATAGCACATAATGAAACACCTTCACCAAATACAACACAAGTGCCTTCTGTTATTCCTTTAAATCTGGTTCACAGGAACCAGTAAGTCACTGTACTTTTGGGAATAAAGTTGAGCACATGAGCAAGCTAGAGTGTGAGACTTCAGTAAATAAATGTATTTTGTAGCTGGAAAGTAATCTGTCCTACTGTAACACTATGGATTCAGTAAAAAAGTAACTGAATTCTGTCTGTATTTTCAGTATGCACCATTTTTGGGTAAGTGAATTCCTCAAGTAGAAAATGATGTATTGCATGTGCCAAAGGGGGAAAAAAGGAAAATATTATCCACTATTATTTATGCAGGAATGGAGCTGTCTTCCTTGTAATTGTGTTTGTAACGTTGGACTTGAACTCAGAAGAAGTTACATTTCTGTCTTTGGCACATGCTTCTTGTGTGACCAGATGCTGACTACATGACATTGCCATCTCTTATTTTTTCCATTTTAGTGTGGGCATAATCCCTCTTTTCTCTCACAGTTTTCTATTTAGTTACCCGACAGCCTTATTCTCACGTGAGGCTGCTCGACCCTACAACAGGACATATATTCATCTAGGTCTTGGGCAGAATTCAGATGTTTAAATCCGAATTCACAAAAATTTTGCCTATGTCCTTAGATGGCTAAGAAGATGTAATAGCTAATCTTCCCACAAGTGGAGCTCCAGAGTGTCTTAGCTGCTTGCACGGTCTTCTGCTGGGAGTTTTACATGTTCTCCTTGGGATTCTGAGAATGTTCTTAAGTCCTGTCTTTCTCTGGGTAAAAATTTCAAATTCCTAATCTGTGCAGTTGCATATTTTAGCAAAAATTCTCTAAAAGCTTGTTGTGATACTGACTACTGCCACTCACATATTTTATGAGCCTAGTTTTATTGTTATGAGCTTTGTATTGTTACTAATATAATCCTGTTTTATTTTCTAGCTTCAGATTTTGGGAACTTTTGCTACAGAAAGGCTAAAACCTCAGGCTATTTAACTAAAACCTCATTTCCCAAGTCCTCCACATTCTGAAAGCTTTGATACAAAAATTCACGGTATATTTTACTACAGAGCCAAAGAAGGATTTTTGTTTGGTTTTTTTAAGTCTTAGACGAAAAAATTCCATAGTTTTTGCCATTGGTGCTTCAAAATATACTGTTACTTAAATGTAGACTTTAAAACTTTGTAAAATGTATGTCTGGTTAGAATAGAAAGCGATGGGAAATACTGAGCTTTCTCAACCCATTAGAGGATTCCTGTTGTGGCAGTAGCTCTTGCAGAGGGCAAACCTGATTGCTTCTGAATATGAAGAAAATAGTCTGCATGCCTGTACTGAAAAATAAGTGCAGCCTTTGGGAGTGGAGGACAAATTAAAGACAGGAGTTGATCTAAATAGACTCCTTACAAGGAGTCTATAAGATTGTAGGAGACATTTTATTCTCTGCTGATCATCTCTGTATTGGTGTTTGTTTTAAAAGTGATCTTTTCCAGTGTCCTTTCTCTCTTTCCTTATCAAACCTCAGTATGATACGCTTCCTGTGCTGCTCTTGCTGGCTGCTCATGAGGCGATTAAGGTGAGATACAGAAAACTTGTTGGAGGTCAAAAACTTCCCCAGGGACAAAGTTCTGGGAGACAGGCTGTCAAAATAAATTTGGTAAGAGCTGTTAAAATGTACAAGTGATGGCCTCTTTCCACAGAAATGCAAGTTTAGATTACATCCCAGTAAATACCCGCAGTACGAGACAGAAGAAAACAGAAACAAAACTGCACAGAATACCCTATCAGAAAATAATCCTTTAAATTTGGCCCAATACTAGAAAGATAGCAAACCTACAAACATCTGTTACTGGGAATGGAAAGAGAAGTGTGAGGCTCGCACAGTGAATTACTGCTGCCGAGATCCTCACAGCACATAGCCCTGTGATGGCTGGGATGCTGAAAAATACCAAGTGAAGTGGCTGGGCTTGGAATGACGACTTCTCCACCTCCGTGGCACCGGTTTGTGCACTCGCTAGCTTAAATTGCCCTGTACCCACTGGTAAGCCTCATCGGATAGCACTGGGGTATTACTGCATTGACTGATATGGATTAGCCTGTGTCTTACACTGAATTTGAATTTCTAATACCATAATTTTCCATTATAATATTTAGTATTCAGTGATTTATTTCACAATTGAGGTATCTATAAAAAGTAAGTTATCACTCTTATATGATGATATCTTAGATTAACAAACTACAAAATACCTATTCTCTGAATTCTGTCTTCCTTGTTGCATTTTCATTTCCCTTGGATTAGACTGAAATGAGGCTTTCCTCTTTCATGTCTGTAATCAGTTTCATTTTATGTTTCATATGAACTAACAGTGCTGCTGTGATCGATCTCACAGCATAGCTGGGAAAGAAGATGAATATTTTATGAACTTATAAAAGATAAAATGAAAGCATATTATTCCAGGGATGTGTTGTTCATGTTCTACATAAAACTGTGACAGCATGTCCATTCAGAACCTTATTTGCACATCTCTCTCATCAATTTGAGAGGAATCAGCTTTTTATGTGAAAGGTCTGCTTAATTTGATTGCAAAGACTTTTTTGTCATGAAAATTAATAAATACTTCTGAAGTTAGAAGTAGCATATTTTCACACGGACATCACCATGGAAATTTATAAAAGGTTACATGTTTTTAAATACATTTCCATAAATATTAAAGCATGGTGCACTGAGGAGTTTAGAGAAAATGGCTCTGCAGAAACTCCCCAATGCTTGTCACTGCTTAGAGGCGGAGCGTGAGCAAAACTGCGTAGGAAAGATTTACACCTCAGTCAAATTACCGCTTCAGCGCAAGTGGTGCCGAAGCACTGAACTGGCCAAATTCTCAACTCTTTTACCTTAGTAAGCCTGAAGCTTTAGAGAACTTAGTTGGGTAAGAACTGTATCTTATTTCCATTGCTTTACTAACCTTTTAAATTCAACAGAGTTGCTGACTTGTGCTGCCCAATGACAGCTGGAGGGGCAGGATCGAGATCTTAGTTCAAGATTTTTGCTCCTGTAAATTCTAAGTCATAGAATCATAGAAAAGTTTGGGTTGGGAAGGACCTTTAAAGGTCATCTAGTCCAACTTCCCTGCAATGAGCAGGGACATCTTCAACTAGATCAGGTTGCTCAGAGCCCCGTCCAACCTGGCCTTGAATGTTTCCCAGGATGGGGCACTGACCACCTCTCTGGGCAACCTGTTCCAGTGCCTCACTGCCCTCATTGTAAAAAATTTCTTCCTTATATCTAATCTAAATCTACCCTCTTTCAGTCTAAAGCCACTACCCCTTGTCCTATCACTACAGGCCTTTGTAAAATGTCCCTCTCCATCTTTCTTGTAGGCCCCCTTTATGTACTGGAAGGCCACAATAAGGTCTCCCCAGAGCCACCTTTTCCCCAGACTGAACAAACGCAATTCGTTCAGCCTGTCCTCATAGGACAGGTGTTCCAGCCCTCTGATCATTTTTGTGGCCTCCTCTGGACCTGTTCCAACAGGCCCATGTCTGTCCTGTGCTGAGGGCTCCAGAGCTGGATGCAGGACCCCCGGGTAGGTCTCACCAGAGAGGAGTAGGGGGGCAGAATCCCCTCCCTCGCCCTGCTGGCCACGCTGCTGGGGATGCAGCCCAGGGTACGGTTGACCTTCTGGGCTGCGAGTGTACATTGTCAACTCATGTCCAGCTTTTTATCCACCAAGGTCAAGTCCACAGTCTCCAGGATTATTTGAGGCTCGACCACAGAACCCCAGGTTACCCCAGGGGAAATTCCCAGATAGGCACTTGCATTAAATTTGAGGAAAGAAGTGTGCCCCACCCTCATGAAGCAAGACAGGCACAATTTAGTTCTTACTGCGCTCAGTTGCGAGATTTGTGTTGAACACATAGAATATAAAAATAGATAAAGTTTTAAAAGTCAAATTATTCTGATTTTGTCTTTGGAAATGTATTTGCTAGTGCTGGGAGGAAAAGATACTTAACTTTATCATTGCCTTATATGATAGCTGGAAATGAAAGAAATACTATGTTCGCTAGATTCGCATAGGTGTTGAATTTTTATCACTATTCAAAGGGAAAAAGCTTCTTACTAACTGACTGTGCCGTTAGAAACACACGTGGAAAAGAAACACTGCACGAGCAATTAGATTATTTTGGAAATTTCCTGCAGATTATTTAATTAATCTGAGATACTTCATTCAAGGACAAGCATATTAGTTTTCTTTTGCCTAGATAATGTTGGAGCTCTCATAATCTTCATGCCATGATGGTATTTTGTTTGCATAAGGATTCTTTATTTGCAAGCCTTATTCTTTCTTGTCATAGCCAGGGTCTGGGTTGCTGTATCTGAAGACACTTACTCTTTTGTCCCTTTCAGCTAATGATGTATGAATTGGTGCCTCCAGTCCACAGTTCTGCTGTTGCAATATGATGTCCCTCACTCCATTGTTTTTCACCCCTAAGTTAATAAAGAGGAATTGGAATGAGCATGAACATACCGTCAGGTAAACAAAGAGAGATTTTAAAATGATTTTTTTAATAGGTTGAAGAGGAAGAGGGAAAGAACTACTGTCGTCAGAAAGAACTTTAAAAAGAGTGAAATGGCTTCCCCAAGACACCGTGATATATATTGATTTGGGACGTGTCCTGTTTTCACTTTAGCCTTCAAATGGAATGATCTTCTAGGCAGATGTTACTTGCATTTCTCATAGGACTTCTGCTATCACCACGAGCTTTCTGCTATGCAGTTACATCATAAGAGAGGGTTTACACTCTGAACAGTTTCTAATCCAAATGTCATGGGTAATATGGGTAAAAGCTGGCAGGATCACATAGCTCCAAGATAATTTTCTGAGGATTCAACAGGAGTTGAGGGTTTGGAAGGTTGTGCAGGTTCTGCAGTGAGGAGTCTCCATCTTTGCAGGCACTTAAAACCCGATGAGGCTCAGCCCTGAGCAACCTGCTCTACTTGACCTTGCTCTGAGCAGGAGTTTGGACTCGGTGATCCTCAGAGGTCCTGTCCGACCTCAACATTTCACTGATTCTGTGTGATTGTGTTAGCAGAAGAGTCAACCAGACCTAAGTCTCTGGAGTCTTATGGCATAACTGTTCATTGAACCACATCATCTTTGCCATAAATTTGTACAAAACCAATATTGTTATGGATAGAAACCAGTTCTGCAATTATTAGATTCAGTAGTACTTCTTCATACCAATTGTCCCATTGACTTAGATATTAAATTGACTTCTGAGCACCTCTTGACCTGAAGGTTAAGCTGTTTATATGCAATTCAATTTAAAAACTAATTGGCACTATTAAGACATTTCTTTCAAACCCAGATTAATATCCCTCTTAATTTCCAGACCTAGGAGCGCTGAATGAATTAATGATGTATTAACTGGGTTAATATATTCGCATTCCTGAAGTAGTAAATGGGTGCAACTGGTGTTAGTTCAGCTGCTCTCAGATTGGAACTGATCTCTCGCAATGATGAGGGAAAATGGCAAATTATTCCTTTGACAGGATTTTGTCTCTTGTGGGATACAGTTTAGAAAGGAGTGGTGGAAATAGACTAAAATGTTGCATCATCCTATGTGGGTAAACTAATAATCAATTATTTTTTTACTTCTTTATGGGAGGTCTCAGTAGCTGAAACCAAATTTTTGGTGGGCCCCACATGCTGCTGTATTTAATGTCTGGCTGAAATGTGTATGCGTTTTTGCATGTCAATGGAAAAAATCTGACCTTGCTGCTTGCACTTTAAAAATGAGTGCTTCACTGGCAGCTGTTTCCCTGCACTACTGGTGTGAGAAAAAGAGTGACCTACTCAATTACCAGTATTGCTTTCTGAAGTACTTCAGTGTTTTCCTGATATCGCTCCCTCAGTTTTGGTATTTAGTAATCTCAGGATGCTCTTCTTTAAAAATATATACAGGTTTCCACCTGCAGATTTTGTGTATGCATTGAGCTTTCTAAAGCAATTCTGAACACTGTTCTACCTTGGCTCCTACTGAAGTCCATCAGTCTTAGCGTTGTCTTCAAGATAAATAGTTAAGATTTTTTTTTTTATCCTTTTTGTATACAAAAAACCACTGGAAGTTATTGCTTTTGAATTGTACCCTTGCAAAATCTAAGACATTCATTTTTAAACTAATATCTTCTGAAGTTAGCCAGCTTATTTTTTAAACAATTAAATCCACAGCAAATAAAGAATCAGACTAGAGTTTTCATAGTGTTTTTATTACAGGAAGACATTCTGAAGGACACATTTTCAGTCACTGCAAAAGAGTAAGAAGGCATCTTGTTTCTTAGATAGCAGTAACCAAACATAAAAAATAGGTCAAAGTTGAACCTTTTCAAGGCTAGTTTGGTTTTCATGTATTTAGAGAAAATAGGCAAATTTTGTGTCTATTCCACCCAAAAAGAGCAAGTAAAATCATTTACACACCTTCTTCTTAGTGTAAATATGGTAGTATTTAACTCCACTGAATTGATTTGTATAGCATGTAAGTTATAATTAATTATCAAAACAAAGTCTGTGTTAATATTAATGGACTCACTTTAATCCTAGTGGAAGAAAGAGTTAAAAATTAAACTTGAATTTCCATTCTTAATGATTTATTTTGAACTTCAGTTTTCTGCTGTATGTGCATGCATGCCTCAGTTTACCTTTAGTTTGACACTTGTGCGTTATCCCTGAGTAGTTATAAGATTAGTTTGTCATCTGAAAAACGGGTGATTTTCTAGGGTGATTGCTGGAGGTGTAGAAGGCAACATAATTTTTTTTGCTTCCGTCTGACAAAGAATGTAACTGCTTAAATTTTTTTTTATTCTGAATCACAGACTTTTTTTTTAAGTTTCTAGATATTATGATTCAAGCAGCAACTTTAACTGTTATGAGTGCTTACTCTTTATAAGCTCACTCCTTTTTGCAAAGCCATGGCACTTGGCAATATTTGTTACTACTAACACTTGGCTTTCTGCAGTGATCAGAGGACGGTAGTAGGCAGGTGTTACGCTGTGACTACTACTTACCAGGAAAAACTTGCTCCTTATTCTTCCATCTGCTTACTTCACTCACTGTTGTGTCTGGCTATAATCCAGATTTGTAAACTCTTTTGGGGACTTGGATTTTTTTATATTCTGTGCTTCTAGACAATTTAACACAGCAAGTGCAATAATTTTGTGTGCTTGTAAGACTGAAGGGCAAATACTGTACTCTGCAGTCTTGCCTCATGACCATCAAAATGTAACGAGCTGTGGGACCGCATTGTGGCTCCATCCCTGACCTTGCAGCTCACTTTTCTTGTAATAGGAATAAACCTCCTTAGGTGTCCTTATTTGGGTTAACAAATAAAATTTTTTAAAAAAAGAGGAATTTATGTATCTAATACACCAGACTAAATTAGTAAAGAAATTTAGCCATTTATCATCACAGTATCTTGGTGTTGATGAATTGAATTGAATTTAATTAGCCCTTTTTTGTTAAATTAGGAGCATGGCAACTGCTAACTATTAATTTAAACTTCCCTACTAAATTAATGAGCTAATCTTTGGGTAAATTCCAAGTATAGTTAATACTTTTTTAAAATAACCTGCATGTTTTCAGGTTTGTTTCATTGTTTCACATTTGGTTTTTGGATGTTTTTTCACAAGAAATATTAAGAATTATCTGTTGTAAAACTGTGATTTATGGCAATGTAAAACAGTACAAATGGTTTTAGGTTCTGAATGCACACATTTTTAAATATGCATTGAAATTTAAACAAATAAGCAGTTTCTTGGGGGGGGGAATAACTCATTAAAGGAGTACAAAATTCATGCAGATATTTCTAAGATCAGTGCCCGAAATACTTACATTGACGTAGAAAATAACGTTCATAATGGCCTTTAAGAAGCTAAAGAGGAGAGAATTTGAAATTATGTCTGAGGTGTGCAAAATATATTAAAAGATACTTTATCTACAGAGTTCACCAACTTTTCACAGGGTCTCCCGTATTTTCTTCAGATGAGCTCTAAAATAATTCTGTACTTATATTTTTTAGTGTTATTCTTAAGTTCATCTTACCTCACAAATTTTACAAGTACAAATGGAAGTTTCAACTTGTACAATGAATTATGAATCCATTACTCCATTTTCTTAGCACAGTAATGAAAGTCTGATGCTCAAGCATTTAAACAAATGAAATATTTCTGAATCTATGGGCCACACACACTTGGGAAAGAATCAGTGGGACAGAGTGCTGTCCCCATGCACTGCCCTTTGCAGAATACCATTCTCTATTATGTTATTATTTATTTATTATCCTTTAATGCATTATTGTGCTCAAACAAGCTGTACTTTTATAACAAGACAGAAAAATTGTTTTTGGAGTGGTAGATGGAAGTTAAAACACACTGCTCTCTATGTTCAACAATATTTGGTTAGAAACCTAAAAGAAAAGTCATGGAAAATCCAGAGGAATGCCACAAAAATGGTCAGAGGGCTGAAACACCTCTCCTATGAGGAAAGGCTGAGAGTGTTGTGGCTGTTCGGCCTGGAGAAGAGAAGCCTGCGAGGAGACCTTATTGCCGTCCTCCAGTACTTAAAGGGGGCCTATAGGAAAGATGAGGACAGACTTTTTATCAGGGCATGTAATGAGAGGACGAGGGGTAATGGCTTTAAACTGAAAAAGGGTAGGTTTAGATTAGATCTAAGGAACATATTTACTCTGAGAGTGGTGAGGCACTGGACCAGGTTGCCCAGAGACGCTGTGGCTGCCCGCTCCCTGGAAGTGTTCAAGGCCAGGTTGGACGGAGCTTTGAGCAACCTGATCTGGTTGAAGATGTCGCTGCTCGCTGCAGGGTGGTTGGACTAGATGACCTTTAAAGGTCCCTTCCAACCCAAACCATTCTATGTTGCTATGAAAATGTATTTTTCCCTGTTTTTTTCCTTTCCTAATCTTTCCTGTTTCTTCTCTGCACGTGGCATATTTAATCAGATCCAGCAGCCTGAAGACTCCTGCATCTTTAGATATCACTTGTTTGGAGAAATTAATGTAAATCTAGCCAAGCCCTGATTTGAGCAGGGTATCATCTTAAAACTGGCTTTGAATGACAGTCACGTTTGACTTTTTTCTTTCTTACAAATATTAATATACCTGTCGTACTGAAAAGCTTTTGAAAGTGAATTAGAAATCATCCTGTTTCTCAAGGGGGGCACTTCAATTACCTATATACATAAAAGTGAGAAAACAAAAATGTAATTATTATTTAGCAAAAATTATTACTATTGTGTCCAAATACAAGTTAGTATAATACTTCAACCACTTATGATTATTTCCAAGATCTGTTAACAAATGTGTACATGCAAACATGATCGAATTAATACTGTCACATATGGTGTGATGTTTTTAATGAAACATGATAATTAGATGACTGAAAGAGATGCAGATTGATACTTTATAATATTATTAGGAAATGGATTCGCTTTCCTTACTGTGTGCTTCCTGTCTTCTCCAAAGTGTTGGATATAAGGTTCAGGACCGTTTCTGTAAGGTGCTGGTGTTCACTCTTCCTGCTTGAATGAATAGGTGTTAAATTTAGTTTTGGTGTCAAGCTTTCATTGATAACCAGCTAAAAGAAAGGGTCTACCCAGCAGAGTCCACCCTATCCAGACTCCTCTCAAGCACCTTTGGCAAGGCTCAGAGAAATAACTGAGCTGTCAACAGACAAGAGATGAGTGGAATCACCTGTTTATGGGGGTTTTAAGTTCCTCCTCGACATCTGGTGTTATGTCAGAGAGGTGAGATCTTCCTCTGCTCAGTAGATCTCAATCAGAGAGGTCCTACCAGCACTGTCAATTGCACGGCTTAGCCAAAGCTGTCTCAGAAGCACCAGGGGAGAAGCAGGAGCTCTCTGCTCTCCAGCAGCTGGATGGAGACCTGCAGTGGGAAAAGGTTGTCCACTTGGGGAACAACCACCACACTGCAAGAGATCCCAGGAGCGATACAGAAAGAGCAATGGTGAGGCAGGGCTCAGTCAGAGCACATAGGTAAGACTCACTGGTATATTAGGTCTACAACATCTCTCTTCACACTCACAGACTCATAAAAATATGCTGGGGTTTTGCAGGTCAAGCATCTCCTTTCACCTCTTATAAGTGTTCCTGAGTCCCCGTTCCCACCTGGGGGTAACTGGTGGGAAAAAGGAGCTCCAAAATGATACACAGCTTCTGCCTTTGCAAAAGCAAATATGATCACCGACCTACCAGTACTCCAGGCAAGTTTCATTAAGCATTGCAAAAATGCTTTGAAGATTAGATTTACTAGATATTACTCCTTTATTATTGTGCTATATTCCTGCATAGTTAGATATATGTGGGTGAAGTATGGACATATATTTGTCTCCTTGTTTGTGTGGGAACTCTGAATCGTAATGTGTATAACAGGTTATGTTCAGAGAAATTGACAGTAGTGGCTGCAAGAAGCATATACGTAATTCCTTATAAAACTCTGCTGTACTGTGGGCAAGACTCCAAGTGCTATATTTCTGTAGAGCAGCTACCCAAATCAGCTATTGTTCATTTAAAGTATAATTTGGAAACTAGGTTTTCATGGAAATATGAAAACTTAATTGAGAAAAAAAGAATATTTAAGCTGGTATACTTTGTAAAATATTGTAATATATCCAGATCCTGCAGATAGCAAATAACATGGCTGAGGTGAAACTTTTCAAACAGGACTAAACAGGCGGGGTCCAAATGGGGGGTTAGGATTATAAATAATCACCTTGATTTCTAAAAACTCCTACAGAAGAGAATAACTGACTGATTAGTACTAGACCTGGGTAAGCACCTTTCAAGGATACATTTCACTTGCTTGAGATGTAGGACTCCAGGAGGGCTCGGTCCTTGCAGCAGTATAGTGTTGCAGGAGTCAACTCCGAGCAGTCAGGAGGAACCCTGGAACTGTGCGTGTGGAGCTGTATAAATTTTGTGTTGATAATCAGATGTCTGTGTGGTGTATGGGAAGCATTAGGTGCCCAAGAAAGAGATCCACTAAAGTGTATGAGCATGAAAATTGCTATGACATTCTTATGCCCCATGTCCTGTTAAAATTATAAGAAAGGACATTTATTTGCACAAGCCATGCTTTATATCTATTTTTTCCAATACCTAATGGTTAGTCTTCTCTCAATCAGTTAAAAACCTGGGATCAGCTCCCTTTGACAGCCTGCTGACACAGTATATACCTTTCTCAATTTCTCATGATGTGGCTTTTTTATTATTCAAAGAGTAAATAACTATTTGTATTCAAGGGAGAGGTGGCACCAAATGGTGGGTGTGCTTTGCTATTAGACCTGATGGTAGGAAAGAGGTGATGGAAAACCTAGCACAAGAGCTTCAACAAGGGCTAGGCACGGAGCTGGAAAGGGGACCACATGCAGGAATGGGTATACCCAGCCTAAACTTGCTCATAGTTAGACTAGCAGTTGAGATCTAATCAAGCTTAGTAGTAGCTTCAAACCCTTTCCAGCTAGTTTTGTGTGGCATGTACACAGGCAAACAGATCAGGGCTCTGTTCGAAGGAAGACCTGGAGGAGGGCTAAAGGTGTAGGAATTATAAAGAAAACCTTTACTGAACAAAAACTCTGTGGTGGGTGTGAGGGGGACGGGAAATTATGTTCATCTTGTTTTGCAACTAGACAGAAAACCTTTTTTCTTTTTTTAGAACAGTCAGTCTAATTTTCACTCATGATAGGAGGACATGCATGAAATAATTTTAATGAGCAGTTGCTTAAAGGAAACATCATCAGGCAGATTAGGGTTTTCTGTAATTTTTCGGCTTGTTATGTCTGTATCTACATGTGCAAGAATTTTCAAGAATTAATCATTTAGTTTCAAAAATGCTTTGGGCTTTTCAAGTAGTTTTTTTTTGAAGCACTGATATAGCCACGTATTTTTCTGTTCATGGTTCAGAAATAGGATTTGCTTCCCTCATTTTTATCTGTCAAAGTCAGTAGAAGTCATAAGGAATTTATGACATAGTAACCAACTTACTGCACTGCGAAACACAGTGTTGAAAATGTCGGTGTAAAATGTTCAGCTCTTTCATGACTTCCTAGAGCTCTCTTCAAGGAACACATCTGAGTAGTATCTTGAGAGCTTTAGCTCTGTTTCTTTGTTTACCTTGGTATAGAAACTTTTAAGCAATAGTTACTAAAATTACTGCTGTCTCTAAGTCTAACAATGGTTTAGGCCACTGTTATAGTGACTGACTGAGCTGAAAGGAGAATACAGAACTGTTCTGAGGGATCTGAACACCAACCTAGAATTTGTACAAAAATCCTAATCTGAGAAGAAATGCTGTAGTATCGCAGGTTTTCATTCTTAACATAATGAAATTGATGTTTGGAATATGTCAGAATTTTTCCCATGTTTTTGTTATTGTCATCAATAGTTTCAGCCTAGCATAATCAGCCATTCCTAATGAAGAGCAAAGGCACATAGTAAATTCCTGACCGAAAGCACAAATATCTGCTACTCAGTTGCAAGTGCAGTAGGCTGACATGGAGGACAAAATGCTGGAAATAGGGAGTAAGGATTCAGAACCTGCTGTTTTGGACAAAATTATTTATAAGACCAGATCAAACTGCTGTGGACAAGAGGATATACTGGAAATTAATAATAAAGCCTAGTGCAAAATTACTTAATAAAATGACTTTTTTTTCTTTTTGGTCTTTCCCGGGAAGTGTCAAACAGTTCTTTTAGCTATGTCTTACTCCTTCTGCTTTTATCCGCTTTCCTCTTTTCCTTGTATCACAAAAAAAATTCTTTAGAAAGTACTGAGAGAAGGAGAAGTCAAAGTTCATGCTTATAAATCAGGGCATGTGGAGGAGTGTCCACTTTTCACTGCTGCAAAAGGTTTTCAGAAAATGTCACCCATGCCAGTGCTTGTTTACGCTATGCAAATGGTCAGGCATTTCTCAGAGGAATGCCGCAAGCCGCGTTTCTGAAAGCAAAGTGGAAATTCTTGCTGATGTGGGAGTCGCCAACAGTCTCCCAAGCTAATGAAAAACCTGAGAGCAGGATTAAATGTGAGAGAAAAGTGTCTGCTAATTGTCTTTCGTTAGGTATGGAATAGGAAGATTCAGAGGTGGAGCTGTGGATCCCTCCTGACAGGCCGGACACTGCTGGCGCTCAGGCTGGCGGTGCGTTGTTAGAATTTCCCAGCTACAGGGGACCAGTTTGAGTCTTCCTTGCAGTAATTGCTGTGCTGCTGTCTCCTGCGCTCACGATTTGCTGCTTATTCTCCTCACGACCTCCGTGATTTTCGTCTCAGTTTCTGCTCGGGTGGCTTGCTGTAGGTTTGCACACCTGGTCATCATGGCTTTGGTATTTCAAACCAGGCGAGGGGAGCGTGACATGCTGCAGCGCGCGGAGCGAGGACTTGCTGTGCTGGAGGCGCAACTGGGAGCACTTTGTGCTTGCAAAGGGGATGTCAGTGCCCACATCCCACACACATTTCTGCTGGGGAGTATTGCTAGCAATGCAGTCATGAGCCCTGACCTGTGGTTCCCTGGGAGGGAGGGAGGGAGGGAGGTGCCATCACTGCTCAGCAGCAAGAGCTGGGATGCTGCTGAGTATTCTGGAGTGCCATCTGCTGGCACCGTGTCCTCTTGCTGTGCACATGGGGAGTGACCCCCTGCGACAAGAGGTGTCCAAGGGGGTGAGTACCACTAAGTGGGAACTATCAGGGCACTGTAAACTGCTCTACCCTAGGGCGGGCAATGAGCTATCACAGCAATCGACCATCCATAGTTGTCTTCTGAGCAAGGCAGACCGGAGACACCAGGGCCTGCATTTTGCCTGACGATGTTATATAAACAATAGTTACACTAGCATTATAAGCATTGCAAGTCTCTACTTTCACCAGACATTTCTGGTTGACATGACACGTTTACAGTTTGGTTCCTCCTGCTTCGTTCAGAGCTCTGATTTGAGGGGACTGATTCTGTATTTCCTTTCCATTTCTATGGAAACAGCTAACCTTCTTCTAATATAGCTGTTTTGTAACTGCTGGGCCTGATTCCCTTCTCATGTGGGCTGTTTTTAAGACAGTATTGCGCTGTTGATCCCACCTGAGTTACTTGAAGCTGACAATTATAATTGAGAGCATTCAGATCTGCTGCTCTCCCAGCACATTGCAATGAGACTTACATGCGAAATGTAAGTAGGTTTGGAGCAGATATTGTAAAACTTCTCTTACCATCCATCATTTGATTTTGATAGCCCTAGTTCTAACTCCAGAGCTAGAACAGCCACGAATTTCCATCATACGTCTCACACCAACCTGCCAGCTGTGAAGAATTGGATTTTTTATATTCATTAGGAATATGGAGTTAGATTTCATTTTCCTCCAAAAGCTTCAGAGTGCAGGATCAGAATTGCATTTGGATTTGGATTTTTTTCCCATTTGCTTTAAAACATGTAATGTTACGTGTTTCAGAATTCAAAGATGTTCATGATTGTTCATCCTCTTATGCGCTGGCCTGGAACAGAAGCAGGAGAGGTCATCCCATCTGACTATGGGAGAATTTGTTATTTGGTTTAATACTATGTGCCTTGCTCAGAAAAACACAGTAGTTTCTCTTGGGGCTTACCATCTTTATTACTTTTGATGCTGAAATGAGGCTGATGTCAAATGGGTTTGATCCTCATATCGTGCCATTGTGGCCCCCAGAGAAATCATGAACGCTGCACAGAGAGCTGGCTGGTCATATTATGATACACCTTGCATATTTCTAATGAGTGAGATCACATGAAAAGTTAGGCAAAAGGTGAGTACTTCCCTGAAATGGATTTTCTGTATTATTGGTCATTTGGAGACTGGATAGAAAGATATCCCACACAGCTGTGTAATAGAGCAGGAGCGATCACTACCTCGGTAGGCTTCTTGCAGCTCATGTTCATCATCTCCATCTCTCCCTGGTTCCGAGGACTTGTGCTCATTTCTCCTGAGCTGGCGACAGCAGCTGGTGAGGCTGCACGCGTTTAGCTCATGGGAGCACTCCTCTTCCTCTTGCTGTGGCTGTGAAAAGAACTAATAATCATGTGCACACGAGGCAGGCTTTATATTTCGCTGTGGCTGGCACCATGGGGCAAATAATTTTTGAGTCATATTTGCACGGTTCCCTGATGGGTTAAGTAGATGCTTGGTGTTTCTTGGTGATCCTTGGTCTCCTGAATTGAATCAACCCATGGGCTGTTTCTTCTCTGTGCTACTTTAATTTTATGGTGGCAAATATATTTGCTAATTTGTCAGTCACAGTAGCTTAAAAACAGAGTAGTATTATGGAAAATCTGTTTTCTGACCTGTAGCTTATAATATTTTGTCTGAAGAACTAAAATATACAGAACACTAAACTGGTTGTATGCTAAATAAGCCAAAGGGGAAAATAAGAACAAAATATTTAAACATCTACTGAAGCGTATGGAATATATATAATTTCACGTTTTCGGCTAACTTATACCATAGAGATACTGACAAATCCATTGCTAGAGGGTAAAAGTTGGGGTTATGGTGACACGACCAAAGAAGAAAATGTAGTAGATGGCAATCTATGCCTTATCCAGCTTGGGCAAGGGGGGTGTTTGGTTTTGTTGTTGTTTGGGGTGGGGGGTTGGTTTGTTTGGGTTTTGTTTGTTTACTTGTTTATCATTTATTTTTTATTTATTTATTTAATATATCACCCCTAGAGTGCTGCCATATTCACTTCTTCTTTGTCGATATATTTGCAGAGAGGTATGACAAGGTTGATATTTGCATTAGGCAGCTTTGAAACTCTCAGCATAAAACCATGTATAAATGAAAAAAACGTGCCTGGTGTTGCGCTGTCTGTTGTTATCCACACTAAGGTTTTGGGTCTGAATGAGCTCATCTTCCTAGCTGGGGGATACTCTCTGGACAGACATTTGCCTGGGAAAATATGCAGAGGAGCTTGCAGACCATCTGCTTTTCTGGTTAAACCGACATGGGAGATTCATGCCGTGGGCCAGGTAGCAGGGGCACAGTTTACGTATTGCAATGTATATGGCTCCTCTGAGGCCACAGGAGGAGGAAGAGAGTTGCTGTGCATGCACCCTAGCAGAAAATCACATTCAGCAGGACTTCATTGAGGGCAGGGCCCTGGTCAGGGTGTCTCGGTCCCGGTTACTGCACAGGGCTGCAGGCTGTCCTGCTGTACCTCTCTGTGCTAATTCGTATGGCATAAATGTCGGATGCTGGCTTAGGAGGTCTTGCGGTGCTGTGCTGCCACAGGCAGGTGTGTGTCATGGGGATGCCCTGTGAGAAATGATCAGGTGTAAATTAGGTTATTCTGTAAGTTCATTTCATCACTGTTGCAGCATCATAGGGACATGCCCTAGTGCCACTGCAGTAGCGGACTCTGGAAAGTGGGCAACATTTTGCTTGGTATGGAAAAAAATCCAGGCACTTGTGTGACCCCAAGAGTGTTCCTCTTGCAAAGGTTGGGTCAAACACACCCATCAAGCTTGAATCCATGACCACATATCCCAAGTGCCCTTGTGTCTGTACTACAATGGTAAGATATAAAAATGGCACAAGATAGCTTCCAATAAAAGGTTATCACTGCAATTCAGAAAAATTGCAAGTGTTTAGAGATGAGAAATCTATTTCTAAGGTCTGTAAGTCTTTGTGCCTTGAGCCTATCTTTTCCATTTTATCTCAGTCTCTTAATTGTAGTTCAGGTTTAGCTCTAAGTTATTAACAGTACATGGAGGGACCAGTAAAATCTCTCACAGTCCTGACCATTTATTGGTTTTAAGCTGCGTAAGACTGCCTGTATTATTTAAATGTCTGTCCTTCGTTTTTACTTTGCAGAAAGAGAAAGAACTCTTTCTTTTTAGGGTAGCATAAATATCGGTCAGATGAGTGTTAGTGCCAGCATTTTTCTGGCCATTGCAAGAGTCCACCCCATAGGTGGGAGTCTCAAGTTCTCCTGCCATTGCACATGATCAGTTCTATAGGTTTTTGGTTTCTTATAGTGAAAGGTCTTAAGTCAACTGCAGTGGGATGATTTGTGTTTAGTGGTACATGGGATAGAGGGGATGTCCTTGTGTACCCTTCCAGCCTTAGCGACAACGACACGCTTGCATCAGATTATGCAGGACTGGACCCAGTGACCCATGTTGTCTCTTGCAGTGTTAGTTAAACTGCTATATAATTCAGGAGTTGAAAAGTAATTTGCTATGATGATTCCTATGATGTGATATGTTAACCACTTGTACTTGCAAGGCAAAGAACGTCCTCGGCGATATGCTCGGGAGTTGTGACTGTAGATAGTCTGGGAGTTCGTGGCCTCTTGGCAGGGAACCTTGCATAAATACAGAAGGTGTGTGTGATTCTTTAGGCCAGATCCCGAGCTTTCATAAACTTCTAGCATCCTCAGCATGTGCCCTTTTTTCATCAGTATAAATAGTGTGTAAATATATAGAAGATATATCCATAGTTGGACTAAATCTGCATTCATCTTAAATAATCTAATAATTTCCTAGTGTTCATGCATCGCACAGGTTTGGAAATCAAACAATCAGCAGTCAGGGGACAGAGTTAAGCTTGAAAATACAATTGCATGTATTCTTCCTATAGAGCCTTTCTGTGTAGCATTATAAATTATTGATTGCTATCACTTAATGTCTAATTTAATGCAAAATGGAACTTCTTATGCATGCTGGCATAGAACAATGTTCAGTGTGCCTCTGTGATTTCACTGGTTTGTAGAAGTAAAAGCATGACTTCAGCTTGTTTAGATAAGGAAAGGTGATGTAGCTCAGTTATAATGGTAAGACTCCATAGCTCAGGGGAGGCTGCACCCTCTAAGCACCAGAGCCTGGATCTCCAGTAAGGAGTTGGTTTGATGCATGACATTTCAAGGAGATCCAGAGTTTATCGGAAAGTATCGGACTTTGAGAGGGATCTCTCCAAGTGACTTCCTCCTTTTCTTCCAAATATGTCCAGACTTTGGTAAATTCCCAGACTAGGGTCTTCATTGTGTCACTGCGGATCCATGTTAGGAATGTGTTTCTTATGTTTGCTTTCTTCCTTTCATACATTGCCAATTTTTTTTTTCTCTTCATAATTTGAACAAGAAAGACAGTCCATTATGCAAAAGCTTACTTGGAAAAATAAAATTCTTTGAACTAGTACAGCTGCTTTGCTATAAATAAAGTTAAAAATACTGGGGTTTTAACCTATCTGTTTCATTAGGTTGGATTTGGAATAACCTCACTAGATACAAGCCCAGTGCATAATATCCCTGAAGATCTTCTGTTTTCTGCATGTTTAAGTTCTTGTGAGTAGAAGAATGCAGGGATAGTTTATTATGAACTGTTATTTATAAATTACAACTTCAGGCACACAGAAGATCGACACTTTGTTGTATGTAAGCAGTGCAAACACTGAGAAAACCAGAGATGGACCTGCAGCAATGCGTTACATCTGAACATCCCAGACATCTGAGAGATAGTGATCTGCTTAGATCTAAAATCTTGAAGGACTGTATAATAACTACTTCTCACTTTTTAGTCACTTTTCAATAATGAATGTTTTTGATAGAAGATTTTTTCTTCTTTGTCCGGAACATATGAAATAATTTTGCATAAATAATAACCAGGCATAGATGAGATGTCTGGCATTTTGAAATAAGTTCTGATTCCTGCCAAAGCAGAAAATCATGAGTAAAACAATTAATAAATGCCATTCCTCACTTTCTAGCACAAGAAAAGGAAAACAAGTTAAGACAAACTGTATAAGCTTTTAAATGTGTATATCTGTATGGCATAATGTAGCATAAAGATTGTATCTGTTTTGTCTGTGGTGTTTTAACTAAATGAGGAGCTTCAACTTTTCTTTAGGAAAAAGAAGTACAGATTGCATAAAAATAAGATGAAAATAGATAGCTTCATCTGTTGAGTTTCTTGCTTTCTGATTTAAAGAGTGATGATAAAAAGTAATGAAAGCTTTTTGGAGATTTTCGATTCAGCTGGGACACTCTGAGACTGACTCACAGTTTGAAGCTTCTCCAGCACTTGTAGCTGACCCACTCCTGTCTGATGCAGCAGGTGAAATTCAAAGGTTCCAGCATTTGGGGACTGGGGGACTTGGAGGGATCTGGGAAGATTGAGATCTAGAGCAGAGCTGTTGAGCTTCATGGCATGTACAGTCAGAACTACTTCTCAAAATTCAAGAAAGCAGTTGTAGCCCATGGGATTACGACCTTTACCCTGATGTTCAGGTTTTCTCTGTTTACGCCAGGGATAAGCTAAAATAAATATATTTACTTCAGATTGCCTGGGGCCCAAATGGTCTAAAAATATTGAAGCTCACTGCAGCATCTCAGCAGTGAGTTTATTTGAACAGAATCAGCATTACTTTTATAGAACACAAAAATTTTTTATGTACTTACGAGTAACGGAGTTTGTTATTAAGAAGCCATCCTCAGCTCTCCTCCAAACTATGCAGCCTCATGCACGGAGAAACAATTAACAAAATTAAAACCTTGAAATAGTTTATTTCCAGCTTTTAAAACACTCTTTGAAAAACTCTGAGGAATGACAAAAAAATAAAAACCCAGTTGCTAGCCAAGCATGGAGCAAAAATTTTAGTTGGAGTGTCAGTGACATACAGTGTCAGTAGTCCCTGAGCTCTCCTGATCAGGTACCTGGTACAGCAGAGACGTACCCACCAATACTACATAATACTTCAAGTATTTTCCTTCTAGACCTGACCAAGCCCTTAAGAAAGTACAAGACCTTCAAGGGCTCTCAGCACCTTTGCCTCTTGGACTCCAGGCACAGGGCATCAGTTCCTGGAAAAGTCAGCCTTTTGTTAGCAGGAGGCTGACAGGGTGCTGCTCGCTTGTCCAATTTCATTATTCATTCTCCAGAATGCGTCCAGTCTCCTTGTTATGTTTCTTTCATTGCTTGTTCCTCCTGGAGCCTAGAAGCATGACATTCAGCAAGCACTTTTTTTTATATCCCTGCTTACAGTCTCGGTGGCTGCTTCCCTATCTTCTGGTGAGGGCCCGGTACGGCTTTTCAGGGCATAGCATGTTTCAGCGGTGTGTTTTTCATTGTTTTTCTTACTCATTTCAGGCTGATACACACGGATGAAGAAAAATTTGTGTAAGAAAGGAAAAGGTATTGTGATAAAGCATAGGGAATCGGGTTAATAGGATGGTCAATGTAGGAGGGCCTGTAGGCAAATTCTGTATGCTGTGAATGACCTTCAAGTTCACACACCTGTTTTGGGGATCTTGGATGTGAGAAATCTTGGAGATGGTGTCCAAGGAAGCCAAATACTGTTTTCTTTAGCCGAGGGCAATGGAAGATTCAGATGTATAGCATTTTTTGATGAAGTAACAGGTAAATGTGATCAATTGCCCAAGTTTTATTACATTCAGATTAGAGGAACAATTTTGACTTGACCTCTCTGTACTTGAGTTTTCCAATCAAAAAGGGAGAGATAATCATCTTTCTCTGTTCTACACAAGTGGTCTACGGCTGAGTGTTCTCATTTGTGTGAAATGAAGCTCAGCTGCACTGTGTTTGAAGCACCGTGGAAAGACCTGTGCCTACAGACAGCAAATGCGTTTCTAAGCAGCTGCTAGTCAGGGACAGTATTTTTACTTCCCTATGCCAACCCTTTGTAAATATGAAAAGAGGGCTGTGGTCTACTTGTGTGGTATTGTTATGCATTTTGTTCCTGTTGCATTTCAAGCAACATTGAACATAAACATTTTTTACATATTTTTGTCAGTAATTTTTCCTTGTGGTAAATTCTTAGACTCTGACATATTTTGAGTTTGCCTTCAGCAATCTGTACACATGTTTCTTATTAGGATCTCCCTTCTTACATCATTTATTATAACACAGTTTTGCCAAATGTTTGAATTGGGAAAGGCATGCCGTTTTGACGTTATTCAGGGATTCTTGCAGGGAAGTAAGGTAAGATGTAGATGATACTCTGGTTTGAGCCCATAAGTACAGAAGTTTCTGATTAGGGTTTTCAACAACTTATAAAACCAAATGGGATTTGATAGAAGCTAGCTATAAAGGAAGTTTTGCAAAACTTCTTAGAAAGATTTGAATCCTTAATTTGTATGTATTCCCAGCTGAAGTTTCATTGTGTAGGGAAATGAACATGGGGAGCTATTGCATAACCAGCGAACTCCAGTTCTGATTTCAGAGAAACATAGTAAAGTGAAAATAAATTACATGGTAATAATTGTTTTGGACTGCAGGGCTAGTGCAACTTCCAGCGAGAAAAACAAAAGCTCTGATTCACTACGGTATTACTCCATTTTTATACTGATTTATCTGTATTGCATTCAAGGAAAAATACTGGCAAAAAAATAGAATAAGGGCAAAGATGACTCAGGTCCCCACAGTGGTGATTTATTTCATACTGTAACAAAGCATATACAAGGAACCTATAAAAAAGTGAGTGCACCTCATTCACTTGACATTTCCCAGTGATGAAGTCACCATCCATCTGTACATATTTTCTTGCACCCATCAACACCATATCTGGATAACACTGTCCCACAGTGAGGCAGAAAAATATTCTCCATTGCGGACTGAGGCAGAGAAAGACTGAGAGACTTGTTCGAATTCAGCCAGGAAGACTAAGGCAGAGATGGGAATGGAAACCACATTCTCAGTTTAGTGCCTTAACACAGGTTTTTCCTGGTTTCTTAAAGATACCCCATACTTCTTGGGACCAGCGGACCACTGCTTCCCCCTGTTCATCCAAGCACGCCACAATTATTCATTCATTTTAATCTGTATGTCTTCCATGAGCTGCATGCTAGTTCTTTGCATTGGCCACCATGAAAAATACCCATGTTAAGAAGTCTAATCTTACTTTCAGGGTTGCTTGTTCTGTGCCTATGCTATAAGGAACAGTCAGAACAGATGAATAAAGATGGAAGGGATTGAAAAGGCTTCTCAGTTTGCTTGTTTTGTGCATTGCCAGGGTTTTCTCTGCCGTTACCCCTCCCATCCTGCTAGTCAGACTCAGTGACTGCGCATGGAGTAGGAGCGGAGTGGGATCCCACACTCTGGAAGCTGTAGTACTTGAAGCTGCATTTTGTAAGCATCTAAAACTATTATTTTGTTAATCATGTCACTCTTCATTGAGCATTTAGGACAGACAGGTTTTTATTACTGTTTCTACATTCCAGCTTCCACATGCTTTATTTCCCTTTCCAAACAGGAGGTATTGAGCCCCATCTAGCTCTGCACACCCACTATGTCCTTTCCAGTGCCAGTTGCTAGCTGCCAGTCATGTATAGGTTTTACCCACCCAATAAAACAAATCCAGCTCTCCTAACCTGAGGCAGACCTCTCAGCTGGTCCTGCTTCCACCCTGCTCTCTGAAGGTTTCCAGAGAAGTCTGCTAAGGACAGTATCCCAGTAGAGCAGCAGGGACAGCCAGCAATGCACTTAATCGGCTCTGGTAAACTGAACCCAGAATAATTCCTGATGAGATGCTCAGAAGGAGAATATTTTAGAGGAAAAGCAGTGTGAAATGTCAGAAGAAGAAAGAAATACATAAGATGATCATTGGGAGAAGTGAGCAGATCGATCTCTCTCATGACTCATCTTTCCAGTTAAAGAGGGTGTCCCATTGTGCTGTCTCTTTATGGAGAGTCTGATATTGGTAATGAAGACTAAACCAGTACTGGTTTTGGAAAGTCTCAGTTCTTCAATATGCTTACCCAACACTAGTATTTATTTGCTCTGCTGAGAGACAATGTTGAAAAGAGATACCTCTGTTTTCAGACCTGTGTACAGATGATGTCCCCAAAACTTCGCTATATTATCAGATTCCAGAAAATACTTTGCTCTGTTTCTGTCCACAGGACCTCTTTGTGGTTACAGGCTCTCACCATCCTAGAAATACATTGACTTTACCATTGTTCCCATGAAGATGAATACAACAATGTTATTATAAAAAAAGAATTAAAAGTCATTATTCTTACAGGTTTCCAGAGCTTTGTGTCTAATCTGGTTCAGCCGTTGTCAAACCCTGTATGTTATGTGATATTGAGTGCTTTGCCAAATTATAAAAAAAAATCCAGGAGAAGGCTAGGGGACCATGTAGGCTTCCCCCAGGGAGTCCAGTGACAGGCCTGCCCTTGTGCCAGGGAGGCAGGGAGCCCCCAGCAACTTCTCAGCAGCAAAATGGCTGTTCTTTCTCTGCACAACAAAGTTAACAAGGGAATCGGTTTCACTGACTAGCTGCCATGTCTAGGGAGCTGCTGGTTTGGCGTAAAGTTTGTGCTGATTTTCTGCTTCATTTCATTTAAACTAAAATCACATTTCTGGAGAAATAAGTCTGCAAACTGGAAACTTGTTTTGTATCCAGATTTACTCTGTATTTTTTGAAAATTTAGGGGGTTTATGTCCTTAAGTAGGATTAAAATTATGTAATAATGTAGGTAGCTAAATAAGAAAAGATAGCTAACTAAATAAGAAATTGCGGTAGTTTACAAGAAAAGTCAGTACCACAAATCTACAAATAGGATACACATCAAAAATCTGAGTATTAAAAATAGTGATAGTTTTGGGGATTTCTGATTCTCTTTTCCAGGCCCATACATTCCCAAACTTTCTAGTAACATTGTACAGAGTAGGAAATTTCCATTTAAAAGAGAGAAAGAAAGGAAAAAGAACATTTCCTGAGGATTTAGGAAAAACACCAAATGTTGTGAGGTTGTGATAAAGGCTTGGGTGTTAGCAACATCAAGAGCAAGAATAACTTTCTGCAAGCATCGCAAACACAGCTGTTATGACAAGAGAAATGTGATATCTCTTGAGAAATAGCCCCCTTTACTATGCTACACTGACATTTCTAAAATTTCTTAATTTGCATTGTGCCTACTGTTTTTACACACTACTTGCTTTGTACCTCATTGTTTTCAATGGTGCTAAGTAAAAATGTCCACATCCAAAGTAAAATTTAACTATATGGTATAAAAAAATGCTATATAATGTTGATTATACATGTAAGTAGAAGTTGCATTAGCCATTTATAAACTGGCAGGCATGGCAAAATGTAATAAGCAAATAATGATTGTGTATTGTGAGTTTCTCAGGTACTAGTGATTAGATGGAGAAGCTGAATCACTACTGAAGATGTCTCACACCCAAGCTAGGCTTTGCCATCTGTATTTTACAATACTAATGCTTAAAATGGGCATTACTAATGTTTGATGCATGAGGAAATATGGCATATAATCCAATAGCATGTGCCTGGTCCCAGCTCTGCTGGAACATTAGTCAGTGCAAATGTGGTGCCTGTGTGTGGATGAGCTACCTCCTCTTGGTGTGATGTCTGCATCTAGGTAGGTCCTTGTCCGAGAACAACAAATATTAGCCAGAAAGAAATAACTTCAGAAGAAGGCCCTGTACCCATGCCCAGGATGTGGTGTGCTTCTTCAAGGCTTCTCCGTTGCCTTCTCCAGCTTTGTAACTAAAGCATAAACTGACAAGTATAATTATTCTGGAAGATATGGAAGATGTGGTTTAATGTGTTTTGAAGCAATTTAGCATTAGAAACATTATTCTGGAAGAGTAAGGTCTGGAAATGGATATTCACATAAACAAGCTAGTCTGGAATAGTTGTCACAGAGCAGCTTATTTCAACGTAGCCGCTATAGAAGTTGGCATCCCTGGTCAGCAAAGACTCCCCTATGAGCAACCAATACCTGAACTTTCTTAGTGAGTTGTATAGCAGCCACACAGTCCTCGGCAGGGTACCTCACTTTGCCAGTCCCTTATGAAACTGTTTATTGGAATAGCCCAAAACTTGTTGCTTGTTATTTTCTCTGGAAGCTTTTGGGAAGAGGAACCTATCTCTCATTTGGATGCCCTTGTTTGGCTTTCTCTGGAAGTCTCCAAACAATGCTGTATTGTATTTATGTGTCTATATTTGGAGCCTGCACTTTCTCTTCAATGCAGCTCAGGAAGCCGTATGTGTATAACTAGTAATAAGTAATTTCCTAGAAAAATTATGTCAGTCACTGTTAGGTGGATCCTAGAATTTTATAGCTTTCTATTTATCTAGAAAGCTAAACATGAAATGTACTGTTTTATGTCAAAGAACTTTCTATAAACCTGTTAACGCAATGGTCTACTTACATTTCCCATATTCCAACAGTAAACTGCTTCTGGGCTGAATTTGGCTCATATACCTAAATAAGAATCTTCATGGAAGCAGCCTAGTCCTTTTACATTCCAGCCTCATGGCAAAAGCTCAGCTGAGGTCAATGGGGAGACTCAGCCTGTTGGCATCAGTTGTAGGTATGTGGATCCATCTTAGGGATGAGAGATGAATTCTAGTTCTAACCAGGCACATAAGATTATCAAGCTAAGCTGTTCGTTAAAGAGGAGTGGGTGTTTTCAATTGTAGCACTAAAAGGTGAAATTTAGTTTAATAAATACAATATTTATTTTACATCTGAAGATTTGCTTCATTACTTGGCCATTTCAAGTGCTGGACTTGATGCTAAAGACCATAATAGAGTGGACAATGAACCGAATAAAATCCTTACACTTCTTTTGAAAATGTATCATACTTTCAAGTGTTTTTGATATCCTTTCCAAAAAAACATTACTTGTGAAATTCATCCCTGAAAATGACAGCACAGCTGAGCATTTCTTTGCTGCAATGTTAATATTCTTTAGCAGCTAGGCAACTGGCACATCTTGGATCTCTCCAAGTAGGAATTTGTTTACTTTTTTAGCAAGTAATGTAGTCATTAACAACAATCTTGGATATGCAATCAGCAGGAAATTGTGTCTTCTGCTATCTTATTAATGCACATTATTATTCACAGCCTCCTGCAGATCTAAAATACCGCTGGCTTCTCAAATCTTAAAAACTATGGGGGAAATGTTAATGCACAGACTAAGAAATGAACATTGAGGTCAGAGGACCTAGAATTCTGCATTGTCCTGTATTTTGCCTCAGAGTCGTCTTATAGAGTTGATGTGTAACACTAGTGTTGAGATTCAGCAACACTTCACAGATATTCTGAATTTGCTTTTTAGAAACCATAATGGTAAATCCAAGTGCAAGTGGGAATCAGACCCTTGAAACTTCTGTTACAGAACCAAAGGACAAGTACACACCAAGTTTCATGCCCAGTGAGAAAATACAGTTCATTAGGACTGTATGGATGCAATAAAGATTATTAAAATGGAATTACTTTAACAGCTCCTTTAAAATAATAGATACTTAATAATAGATAGTTTAAAATCTGTTGATAACAAGCTACATCTGCAGAGATGACTGGCGAAACATATGTTTTCCCATTCAAGGCTTCGCTCGGCTAGAAGGAGAAAATGAACTTTCATTTGCTGCTTTCAGAGGTGACTAGTTTGTCTATTCGACTAATAAGTATGGAGATGAGGAGAAAGGTAAAAATACATTGGCAACTTTGCTGCATTTTTCTTTTTCTTTTGAAGAGGACAACCTGCTGTTGTGTGTTGGTGTGGTCTGAGAAGACTGTTGTGTTCAAGTTTCCCAGGAAATAAAACAAAGAAGCTTCTGTCTCTCAATCACGGTGTGACACATTTGAAGCCAGGTGCTGAGGTGCTTGGCAGGCTGGTGGTAGATCAAGGTAGGCCCATAGTAAACCAGCATCTGGAGAAATGTAAGGAGTGGTCACACAAATGATCAGAGGGCTGGAACACCTCTCCTATGAGGAAAGGCTGAGACAGTTGGGGCTGTTCAGCCTGGAGAAGAGAAGCCTCCGAGGAGACCTTATTGCCGTCTTCCAGTACCTGAAGGTGGCTTATAAGAAAACTGGAGAGGGACTTTTTACAAGGGCATATAGTGAAAGAACAAGGGGTATTGGATTTAAACTGAAAAAAGGATAGATTTAGACTAGATATAAGAAAGAAATTTTTTACTCTGAGGGTGGTGAGGCACTGGACCAGGTTGCCCAGAGAAGCTGTGGCTGCCCCCTCCCTGGCAGTGTTGAAGGTCAGGCTGGATGGAGCTCTGAGCAACCTGGTCTAGTGGAAGGTGTCCCTGCCCATGGCAGGGGGGCTGGACTAGATGACCTTTAAAGGTCCCTTCTGACCTGAACCATTCTATGATTCTATGATTTTATGTAAGGTAGAATAATGAGGCAAACCTGAAGTGTAGGTGTCTCCTGGACTGCATTCAGCTATTCTGTTGCTTTCAAATTTACATTGTTTTGCATTCAATACCTCCATTTTGCCTTTGCTGTGCTGAGGTGGCCAAGCCCTTCACTGGCTCTGCACCTTGGTTCCTTTTCCCTCCTAATAGCATGCAGTGACCCCTCAGAAGTGCCTGTAATTCACCTGATTTTTATGTGTCGCATTCTACTTGGTTGCAAATCTTTTGTTGTGTACAGCAACCCACTCAGCCTGGTTCAGAGTCATCTAGTCAGCTTCAGAAGCTCAAAAAATAGGTGTTTGTTTTAAACTATCTGTGGAAAGTGGTAGTTTCCTTGAAGGGCTAATTCATTCTTCTCAGACAAATAATGGAGGATGACATCAGTGCTGACCTCTCTCCACCTACAAAGTGAATGTGGATGACCAGCTGGATACCTAACTTTAGATGGTTAAATATAACATAAATATCACCTCTATTTGGAAATCTCATCCTTTAAAGACAGTATTTATGGTGATTCAAGAGTCACTTCTCTTCACACTCAAAAGAAGAAGATACTTCTTCACAATTATCCATTTTTCCTAGGTGCTTTTACTATTCTCTAAAGGTAGCTCTTGCATAGGGTTTTAGCTACGTGCTGATGTAAAGTTCAAAGTCTGCAAATTATAATATTATTTGGATTCTTTAAAGCTTTAGCCAAAGCCATGGGTTTACATGGCTTGCTATTCTGGTTTTCAGGTGCTTTCCAGAATTCCTCTGATAAAAAGATCTTATCAGATTTTGGCTGATTCTTTTATCATCCAGGTATGAGGAAGTTACAATGACCCTAAATCCTACATTATAATTGGAAATATCAGTAAATGAAAAACCTTTCCCTTCATTTTCCCAGGTATCTATAGCATTTCATAGAATCACAGAATCATAGAATAGCTTGGGTTGGAAGGGACCTTTTAGGCTAATATTTAGAAAATATAGCTGACTCTATAAAGTGAAATAGTTTTTCATTTTATAGCTTCAGAAACCTTTAGATGCCATTGTGAGCCATTTTCAATTTGCTAAGAGATGGAAGTTATGTTCTCCACATACAATTGGTAACAACTGTGACAGTGATAGTGGATTTTCTGCTTCTTTCTTCTCCTAGAGGAGAAGAGGAGAGGAACCTGATGAGGTTCAACAAGGGCAAGTGCAGGGTCCTGCACCTGGGGAGGAACAACCTCATGCACCAGTACAGGCTTGGGGTGGACCTGCTGGAGAGCAGCTCTGCGGAGAG
>Ga0065711_1030860_pt1 | contig 31207 bp, 15 predicted proteins | sample Hoacrofraction12_FD_59098 | JGI IMG/M metagenome (GOLD analysis project Ga0065711, IMG submission 59098) | Hoatzin crop microbial communities from Cojedes, Venezuela - Epithelial fraction 12 v2 (version 2) | ecosystem: Host-associated > Birds > Digestive system > Esophagus > Crop | place... | reverse complement strand
GGGCCGGCGGCGCTGGGGCCGCTGCCGTCGGGGTCGGGGCCGCTGGCGCCGGGGGGCCGGCAGCAGCACTGCACGCAGGTGCGGACCCGGCGGCTGATGAAGGAGCTGCAGGACATCGCCCGGCTGAGCGACCGCTTCATTTCGGTGGAGCTGGTGGACGAGAGCCTCTTCGACTGGAACGTGAAGCTGCACCAGGTGGACAAGGACTCGGTGCTGTGGCAGGACATGAAGGAGACCAACACGGAGTACATCCTGCTCAACCTCACCTTCCCCGACAACTTCCCCTTCTCGCCGCCCTTCATGAGAGTGCTCAGCCCCCGCCTGGAGAACGGCTACGTCCTGGACGGCGGGGCCATCTGCATGGAGCTGCTCACCCCCCGCGGCTGGTCCAGCGCCTACACCGTGGAGGCCGTCATGAGGCAGTTTGCGGCCAGCTTGGTCAAGGGGCAGGTAGGGGGTCTGTGGCGGGGTGGGCGGTCTGTGCCTGTCTCTCGGATGGGAGCCCAAAAGGCCAGCGGGTCCAGCCCCGCCGGCGGCTGACCTTGGCCGAGCCGGGGTGACGGGGCTCCCCCGAGGACCTGGCATCACTGGTGGGGAGGAGGCGGCAGGGACACACGTGTCTTACTCCGGGGTCCCTTCACAGGGAGGTGCGGGTCAGCGTGGAGGTGCGAGGAGCGCCTGCCCCCATCCTGCGTGCCTCTTGTCCCTGCGCTCGGCTCCGCTGCGTGCGGCACCGCGGTGCCGTGCCTCTTGCCCCCGAGGGGCCCCTCGCTCGCACCTCAGCCTCCGGTGGGGTTTGGGATTCCAGTCCTCCCCCTCCCCTGCCCTTTACCACCCGGTCGGCCATGCTTGGTGGTCTGCTGCGCGAGGTGCTGGCGTAGGGCGCGACGCCAGCGCTGCTGCCCCTGGGCCTTTGTCTGGTGCCGTCCTGCGCAGCATCCCTCGGGGGACAAGAGGCAACCCCGGGCTTGGGGCCTGGGGCCGAGGGGTGGCACGGGGTCACGCCTGGAGCTGCCACCCGAGCTGCCGGCGAAGTTGATGGCGGTCTGAGATCTCCCTGCGTGGACAGAACGGGGGGGTTCGGGTGTGTGCTGCAGCTTCGGCAGCCGGGTGGGTGCTGCCGGCTCTCCCCGCGGGAGGAGGCGCCCGGATGCCCCCGCAGAGCATCTCCTCTGGGCTGGATCGGTGCGTTTTGTGCTTTTTGTCTTCCTCTCCCGCAGAATGCACTTAGAAGGATGCCGTGAGGCGTTTTTAATGAACGGTTAAGTATTTCTGGAGGAAACTAGCGGCTGGTCCTTCTCCGTGATTATTGTAGCGGGCAATACGCTCGCGGCTGTGGTGGGGTGATTTTCCTGTTCGCTTCTTGAATGCCCTTGAACACAGGGGACACGCACAGCTCCTCATCCGTCAGTAAACGATGCTGAGAAACTTCTTAAATTTGTATCTTGGCAAGGAGAAGGGGAAAGAGTAAATAATAACATATTTTTCATTTGCTTAAAAATGAGGTTACTCCTGTTTGCCTCTGTGGAACTGCTCGCATGAACAGAAGTAAAGGCTTGGTTTCTCTGAAGACAGAAAATTATTTCTGATTATTTAACAGACTCTTTTGTAAGTGACTTTTCTTCCTTTTCCCCCGCTGGGTTTGGGCCTACTGCTCCATTTTTTAACCAGATAGATAGTATTTTTCTCTACACTTAATTTGAAGAGGTCATGTTTCCTAGGTCACCTTGGGATATAAAAAACATCTGCCAGAAAAGAAAGAGAGCCTTAATTTACATTGGGCCTGGGGTACGTTGAAGTTGTGTAGCTACTCTTAGTGCATCTCAGTATCTGTTGACCCATCTCTTTTTATTGAGATCATAGTTCTCATTATTTTAAAGAAAGGTTTAGCAGGGCAATGCTAAATATTCTTGATTTTTTTAACAATTCAGCACCTTTCTGCAGTATTGAATGTTGTATGTAAACTGGTTAAATTAAGGTTTGCTGGGATCATAAAACGGCTCAGTGAAGAAAAGTACTACATTGTTTTATAAGTAATAAATATTAAGCTATATAATCTGTCAGTTCTCTCCCCTAAACCGTTTAAGAGATTTCTAGAAAGTAGTAGTAATTTCTGATGACAGGGGATGTTTATGTGTCCATCATTAATAAACACATTTAAAGTGCATGAGTTTCAGTTGCATTCTTGCTGAAGTTTACAAAGTTAATTATAGAAAGAAAAAAAGAGAATGCATGTGGGACACAATAAAAGGCTGAAATAAATTGCTGGTGGTAACTTAGTAGTTAAATAGGTGTAGTGCACACCTTTCAATGTCTTGGATCATTCATTCCAAGTGGAAAGGTTACTAGGTAGCACTGACAATAAATTTAATTTCTGGGTTGGAGAGGTGTGGGCTGTGATGTGTTGCCAGCCTGACATCGTAGCCGGGCTCTGCGTCACGGGAGCTACGTTTCTGTCATCCCGCTCCCTTCCTTATGCAATCTCAACTCCATTGCGTAATAGGGCTCAAAACACAACAGGCGCTCCCCTGTCCCCCTTCCCTCTTTCGTGTGGCAGGTCATCTGCTTTTCGACCACGTGTGTTTTAGAAATTAAAGCGTAGCGGCCGAGGCATCGTGAGCCGAGGAGCTGCAGGTCTGGCTTTGGGTGACTCTCGCCATGCTGTGGGTAGCCTCGGTGCTTGCGACGAGCCGTCCACAGCGAACAGCAACGGCTCGCGCCAGGTTCACGATGTGATTTTTGTAAGCAGCCTGCACCCTCCTGCAATAGCGTGAAGCACTCGGTGCGCTGGCTGTTAATCAGAAGGGCTGGAAGGGCGATGTCCGTCCTCGACATGACCCCGCACAGGAAAATGGCGGCGGCTGCACGGCCCGGTGCGAGGTGGGCGCTGCAGGGGCCTTCCAGAGAGGTGTCACCGGCTCGCGGCGGCGTGGCTCAGCACGGGGTCGCTGTCGACGCTCAAGCCCATGACATGGCCGGGAGCGCGCCGCGGTGGGTGGGGCTGGGCTTCCCGCCAGCGCACATTCCTCCTTTCGCCCGTCCGAAACCAGGGCCATTCCACTCGGCGTTTCTTAACAGTCGGACTGTAACGCTGCAAACATATATGGCTTTTTTTTTTTGTGTGTGTTGACAGAATGGTCAAAAATCTGACGCAGCTAACACCGAAAATAGATTTTTTTGGCAGTCAAGATTCTTGAGGAGGTCAGATTTTTAATGGATTTCTCTTTTAGCAGAGTAGAAGAGAAATTGAGAGATGTCGTCCCGACGTCTGACAGGTGAAGCATTTGGCTCGGGAGTTAGGTCCGTGAGGAGATCTGAGTGTGCAACACGGAAAGTAAGAGGTAGCACTTTTCCCTTTCCTTTCAGCATGGCGGGGAAACCTGGGTCCGGGTTCCCAGGCCTGAACCTGTCTCCCACGGGCTGGATTTTAAAGCAGCGTGGCTGTTTCTCCAGATTTCTCCAAGCAGGAACCATACGCCTCAGGTGACCTTGCCTGAGAGATGCCCTACCTTATGGGACATGTGCCCTTGCTTCCGATCACAAATCTGGTATTGCATTTTTAGATTTTTTTTGTCTGGGGAAAAGCAAAATGTTTAAAATGGAAGAGAGACAATTTCTGTTTGAAGGAAAGAATTCAACAGTCCCGAACTACACTTCGCCCCGCCCCCCCCACCCCCCCAGTTTTCAAGGAAAAAAAAAAATGTTAATTAACAAACAAGTTGGGGTTTGTTTGGCTGGTTGCTTCAGCTATTCAGCTGAGAAAATCAATTATTCACACAGCTCTGGTCAGCATCTTGAGGGGAATTCTCAGTACATCAAAGGCCGAAGACTGTTTATCTGTCTGGGATCCAGAATCTTATTTTAAAAAAACTTGGTGTTGTCCTGAACTCAACTGCAGCCTTGGTTTTAGGGGGATGACTTTGTCAGCTGCTCGCCGGCTGCTGTCGTTGGGAGTGAAAGCTTGGCCCTGAGTGCCAGCGAAGCGGTGGCCATGAGCCCTGCAGAGCTGGGGTGTCAGCCGAGCAGGTGGGGCGGTGCAAGAAAAATAGTATAAATACCAGCTGTTTGTTGTGCTGGAGGCGGCTGTTTGGCATGCCTGCCTAGGTAGAGCCTCCCGTGTCTGTCTGTCTGTCTGTCCAGGCCGTGGAGGTGGCCCACTGGGCGTTGCTCCTTCTTAGCAGCACCCTTTAGAACGGTTCATTGGTAGTTTAAGAGGTTTCGAGATGAGCCTGTTGCTCTCCAGTTCCTGGTGACAGTGCTGTTGTCACGATGATGTCCATAACTGAAGGACGGAAGGGGGAACGGTGCTGGCCGCAGGAGAGGAGCAGCGATAGGTTCGTTGTGGCTCTCCTGGAGCAATGCACATGGGAAGGAGTCGTCTCTCTTGTTTGAAAATGTGGTGGATGACATGGTCCCAGGTGAAAAGGAGCAGACTTTGTACAAAAGTGGAAGAGGATTTGGTGTCTTCTAATAGACATGTTCTTTCTCACTGGAGAGTAGTGATATGATGCTGGTTTGGTGGAAGTTTGAGATAGGACAAAGCTATCCGTGCCAATGTCCGAATAATGCATCAGGAATTTTTTTTTTTTTGAGAACAACACCTGATGCCTTGAGGGCTTTGGGCTGGTGTTTGCCATAGTGTTGACCAGTCCTTGTCCTCCTTTTTATGAGTCCCTCGTTCCCTCCATGGAGGCTGGGGACAGGCAGCTCCCGGGTAACTGGTGACTCTGAAGATTATGTCATGGAAACAGTTCTTCATTTTGAGGAAAATACTGCCTTATTCTTCCAGTGAATAGAAGGAGCTTAACAGTTTTGTCAGGATGTGCTAAAATAGGAACCCTAGTTACAAGTATTCTCGCTGTGGTGGGCTTCTGTGTCATGATTTAAATCAAAATCAAAATATAATTTGTAATTAAGATTTCATTTTCTATGGGAAAGTTCCTGAACTCAAGTAAAAGTTGTTGGTATGTAGTACTTTCATCCCTCGTAATATTGGAAATATTTCCATGGATTCCCGTTAGTTTGCTTCAAGAGGTGTGTGCCTTGTATGACCATTGGACTGACTGATCTTTCCATTTTAAAAATATGAGCATCCCAGCTGACTTCTACCAGATTGAAACAGGAGAAATGGGCTTATTTTATGAAAAACAGATACAGAAGGTAGCAGTTAATCATAGTCTAAATTGCTCCCTCTTCATCCTTTTAGACAAAAGTATGAGTGCGCAGATAGCAGATGGGACTTGCATGGTGTCCAGGAGGTCAGCAGACTCCAGGTCTTTCAAACATGTATGCCAGAAATTAATTGCAAATCCATGGCTTTTCATACTCCAGATGCTTTAGCCATGAATAAATCAGCTAATCTCAAAGGCTGCAGAAATGCAGAGAACACAGTGGTCTCTGAATTATTTGGAGCCATTGTATCATATTAGGGCCTTAAAAAATAAAACCGGCTCGCTTTTTGCTTTCAATTTAGTTGCCTGAGTGAATGATGCCAGTTATCATCAAGGAAAGAAATGTTGCTTTAGGTCCAACGTTGAAAACCAAATCGACTCATACACAAAGATTACAGAGGGGACAAAGCAATGTATTATGGGGCTTGTTACCCATGAAAAGGTATAAATGCTGGGCCAAAGAGGTAACAAAGAATATTGTTTAGATACAGAGGAAAATCAAATACATTTGCCTTGTAAGATTTCTCTTTTATTGCAATTGAAAAGCCTAGGATTTTCAAGCTGAAGTTTAAGTGGGAGCATATATATTTGCTATGTTGAGATGCTGTGTCTGATGAATGGGCTGGAAAAAAACATTGTTCGTGTGTACTCTGATATATTGCTGTTCTGACTATCCTGACTATTATTATGCAAATATATTCCACTGAGAGGAATGAAGACACAGGGATTCCAAGTCATTGAAGTAGGAGGCTGTTTTAGTTCTTTTAAAAAGCAGGGGGAACACAATCTCCATTTTACCCCTTCAAAGATGAAAGGGAAAATTTTAAAATACTTCCAGCTATCATCCTTAGTGTTAAAATAGTCATCAAATAAGTTAAATCACTAAATTGAAACAAACTGCTTATTTTAAACCATGCTTTTATGGCAGGTAGAAGTAATTTTTCCTGGCAATACTTGGCTGACCTCTTAAACAAGAATTTAAAAGCATTGTCGCTTTGGATCGTAACAAAATTGAGTTTGCTCAGAAGAGCAAGATTCTTCTTCCCTGAAGTATAAAAGAAGTCGTTTTCTTCAGTGAAAGAGTTCAGATAGAGAGAATCGTGTAGGATTTGGGTGTTTTGTCCAATACTTTGTGGAAGAATAGTGTTTTTTCAAATGCAGAAAGCCTAGTCAGAGGGGTGACGTTGCGTTGTCCTGGAAGAGTAGCCTAAGTACCCCACTTTCTGTTGTGAGGAAGATTTACTGTTCCTTGCACAGGCTAGTCTTGGAAATACACAGATTTCCTAGCACCTACACAATGCCCAGGAATTTCCACGCATGACCAGAGACTTATAAATCGAAGATTTGTAACTCCACTGTAATTCTGGTCCTCACATTGCGAGCGCCTTACTGCCGGGTGAGCTCCAAGCTGTGTCCCCTGAGCAGGCATCTGCTCTCACGAAGTGGGCTGTTGGTTGAGTAACGCAGTATTAGCTGCATTTCTTTCTCCCACCTAAGCTCCTTTGGGCTGATGAGCATCGGTGAAGATCTCTGCTTTTCCTTGGCATATTCGGTCCTTCACATGCAGTTTCCAGTTTACCAGTTATCTTCTCTTGTAGCTGTCAGACAAGGTAACGCTGACATTAGGCATGGAGGGAGATGGGAGGATGGAAGGGTTGCTGGGTGCAATCACTGCGCCGCACAACGGGGGTACTTCAGGGGCTGCAGTGATTATGCTGCCTGAGCGGCTCAAAATATGTGTTAAATTCAGTGTGCGCAGGATCCAGTTGTCTTGCTTGTAGATGGAATACCAGGTTTCTATTGGATGTCGTCGTATTTTTGGAAAGCGCATGGTATGGGGCTGGTCTGAGTCGTACTCCACACTGTCATTTCTAGAGAGTGCGGAGCGCTCCACAGTGTTGGTCTCTTAACTCCGGCTGGAAACAGCGGTCATTGAGTAGATCCTGGAAGGTGCAGGAGAAGCTGCGCGGGAAGGACGTGGTACTGTTCCCTAGCCTGGCTGGCACTGAAGCCAGCGCTCCACTGGGAACTGGGAGAGCACAAGCTGGGGAGAAGGGTAGGTGTGCTTTTATGAAAGTGGGTTGGCAGTCCCTGTTGGGCTGCACAAAACAGGTAAGCGGGCACCACACGTAAGACGTTTGGGTGATTCCCCTTCTGAAACAGGATCAAGGTGCCAGTCTGATTTGCCCCGTTCCAGTTAAAAGGCAGGCTGGGGAGCGGTACATCAGGTGTGCCTGTCCTCAGCCACGTGCGGCAGATCTGTGCCTGCCTCATGCACGTGCAGAGTCTGACCTTGGAGAACATCTTTTGATCTGCTTCATGATTTTGTGCGTGTTTTTAAAATCGATGGTCCTCATTGATTTAATCCTCTTCTGCGCAGGCTCCCCAAAGCCCCTGGAACTTGTGCAGTGACTCCCTGATAGAGTTACGTGTCAGTCACAATCCTATATCTGCATTCAAAGATGGGTGAAAATAAACCTGAGGAAGGAAGAGTAAGCCTGCGTTATGAAATGGCCTGGAGCTCAGATGCTTCTCATAGCCAGGCTGTATGAGCTGTGGAATGAGGAGATAGTTCTCCTGTTTCTAGCTTTGTGTTACAAATGGTAACAGCCCCCCAGCTGCAGTAAGAACTGTGGGGCTTATTTCCATAGTAAGTGCACATAAAAAAAAAAAAAAAAAGCAGAGGAAATTTGTGTTACTAATTTGTCAATTTTTTAATGAATTTCTATAAATGTCAAATTTTCTATAAATTTGACAAGATTTATATTAAAATATGCCTAGTATTGAAGTGTTCTATAATTGAGGAGGGCTGGATATTTCACAGTTAGAGCGCTTAGGCTGAGGAGAGGTGATCCAAGTGCAGCTTCCAGGTTTTGCCACCGACTTCAGGTGCAGTGATGGGCAAGTCATATAACTTCACTATATTCCTCTTTCCCACCTGTGAAGTACAGGTAATCCTCTTCCCAAAGGTCATTTGAGGATGTGTACTTGAAGCCCTCAGAAGTGGGGGCTCTGTGAGCAGATGTCCGCCTGCATCAGTATGAAACACATTGTAGTCAAGAGATTGACACATTTGTATAAATAGCAGGAGAAAAAGTGCACTGGTTTGTGACTCGAATCGGTTTTGCTTCTCCTTCCCATCTCCTTTCCAGCTGGTGGTCTGACTAATCTTACCAAATTTGGTCTTGGCTCGATTAAATGTTCCCAGAGGTAGTCTGCTTTTTACTCCTTTTTCTTTTTTCTCTCTTTAATTTTTTTTTTTATTTTAGCATGGTGAAACTTTGGGAAAGGTGGAGAATAGACACTCTTGTCTGGGCTGTAGCTCCTTCATCCTTGGAACCTGTCATAAAGGACGGTTTGCTTTGCTTTGCTTGGATTTACACCCGTGGCTGTGTTTATCTTCAGTAACTTCAGGTTCCTGATCGCGGAGGACCTGTGGGCTGATACAGAGGGGGGCTGTTGAGCTCCCAGCCTTTACGTCTGGACTTGCCCTCAGTAGCTCTGCTGGTAGCTGGTTCCACAGAGAGGTAGCCCAGGGATCCTGGCAGAAGACTGAAAGAGAAGGCGTCCCTTTGTCTCATCTAGACTAGCAGGTGCCCATCTGATGGCAGGGGACAGGGACCATCTCTTTTGACAGAAGTCTGCCATGTTGTAACGCGGCACCTTCGGCCCCAGAGATGCTGGAGGCACCTTCCAAGAATGTGGTTGACTGCCAAAATTTTCTTGTTTTTTCTTGTTTTCTTGTTGTTTTGGAAACACAGAGTTTGTCCCACCTGTGAAATGCAGGATGGGAGTTTCTTAACCCTCATCTGTACTGAAATAGTGCCGCTGACTTTAGGGGAAGGCGAGGAAGAGCAGTTCAGGGCTCTGTAGCTGTCAAACAGCGATTGGGGTTGTAAGTGTTCGTATCGATTAAGAGCTGCTTGCACCAGGCTGCATGCAGACGAGTAAGCATTAATAATTACTCAGCTGGAACTCAGATTTCTTTTTCCTGGACAAAGAACAGTCACACTCCCAGAAGGAGCAATTTATAGGACGCTTGAAAGACGGAACTAGCCGAGTTTTCCCTTCTTTGTAAGGATTGTTCTTAAAAAGCAGACCAAAAAAGGCGTGGAAATGCTGCTTCGGAAATTACACATTTGCAGGAAAACATCCCATTTTTAATTCAGTTATGCTGCAACATTAACAGTATTTGTCTGCATCATTTTCTATACTGCTTTGTTTTAGCTGTAGCTACTAATTATATATAGTGCAATACAAATTGTGTGCAGTTTTTGAGACATGATTAACTGTGCCTCATCAGTACATGAAGGAAAAAAAATTATAAACCATGTAATTGGGAGAAGAGACTGTATATTGCACTCTGGCAATGATGTTGTGACACATTGCAGTCATTGCGCTGAGAATGACAGTAGCTCACTTCAGCATTGCTCTACTTTTGAATGCTTCTCTAAAGCCAGTGGAAATATTTTACTCTGAAAACTTGTTTAAATATTCTAGAATAGAACTGGTTCAGGCTTAAGCACTGTATTCCACTGTTACTTATCAGAAAAGATTTGAGTATGTTTGCATAGTGTGGGACTTTGAACAGCTGAGGCCCAAAGCCATTAGTTGCTGGCACGTTAGTGGAACACGTTATGTGCTGGAGATTCACAGTATGCACCAGCTCTTAGAAAATCCACACTGTTTGCATCATCCATGGAGAAACCTGGGACAACAGACTTGGAAAATGGATATATCTGTGTGGGTCTCCCTCCTGTCCTTGGAGGGATCCCCACAGATGTAGCATATGGCACAGTGACTTCCTACGGTCTTTGGTGCACCTCTCTAAACTTTTACTTGTTTTCCGTCTCTTGACATTGACCTAGAAGTGGGTCACTGGAGCCTGCTATAGAGATCTCTTACAAGATGAAGGGAGAAAATGAAATTGTACAATGCGCCCTTATTCTGGCTTAAATGATGGGCCACATATAGCCCCATGTGTGGAAGGCAGATACGATTTGCCCTTGGAAGACCCACCTTGAGTTAGTTGCATATCCAGGACTGATGAAAGGAATGCAGGGCTGAGGAGTTTGCGTTAAGACCAGTGCTAACAACGTGAAGGCTCGCCTGCTTCTGAGTCTATGAGCTGTGCACCATTTGGAGTGAAGACAACTCTTTGTTAACTGCTCCAGCAAAAAAAAGTCTGGATGTGCCCGAAGGGTTTGCTGTGGCATCTCAACGGCGTGTAGCACAGGGGCTTACACTGTTTTCAGAATAACCCCAGTCCTGTAAGGGTTGGTGACTACATACAACAAATCTGTGGGGATCTGGGACCTTGTAAGACATTGCCTTGCATCAGGAGAGCGCTGAGCACAGCCTTGAAGGATTCGGGACCTGGCTGTGTGGTGCCACAGCTGACCTGGGTTGGTGGTTCAGCTCCAGGTCTCTAAGCTGGGCTTGGAGAACTCCAGAGGTCCCTTCCAACCAGCACTTTGGTGATTGTACGATCCTGTGAAGGGCTGGCCACTGTTACCTAGTCCCATCCTTCCAGGTCGTGCCAAAAGCCATATGACATGGAAGCACACCTGACACCGTGTGCTGTGCCAAAACTGTTGGGTTTTGGTCTGGGAGCTCCTGTAGTTGGGTTTGACGAGGCAGAGGAGTCTCTGCATCGCTGCCCAAGAAATCCCCGTGAAGCCATCCCGATTCTGGAAATACCAGAAGAAATGTCAGGACTGTTTTTCATGATGCACAGGCCAGCCGTGGGCAGATGCGTGGTTGTAGTGGGATTACAGGGCTGAAGAGCTTCAGGCTTCATATTTGATGTCTCTGCACAGGACTTAACTCTGTCTTTGGACCACTTTGTGCGACATGCGATTGTTGGGGAAGAAAAAATAGGGCACACTGCTGATAATGATACTGAAGGATTTTAAAGAGCTATTGGGTGTAGAGCATTTTGGGGGATGCGCTTCAGTGTCCTGCAGCATTCTCAAGGGGGGGACATGCTGATGCCTTAATGATTGTGGAAAAATGTGGAGACCGCTGTGGCATGACCGAGGAGTAGAAAAGCTCCCAGATTTCCCCATAGTGGTCAGTAAATTTGGATGCCGGATCGCACGTGGGGTTTACCTGGGGTCTTTTGCCGCGTGTGGCGAGAGCGAGCAGTCCCTCGGTATGCCCAGAGTCCTGAGAAGCCTGCCCGCAGCAGGCTGTGCTCCAGGAGGTCTTTCTTCTAGCACTTACTGGGGTTGTAGACAGGATCCCTATCAGCTGTTTGTTCAAACTCTAAATTAGTCTGGGCCAAGAGTGGGTGCGTGGCGTGCGATTGCTGGCCGTGCCGCGCAGATCAGGAGCACAGGGAGTGGGGAGACCGAGTGGGACACGCATCCCCCCGCCATCTCACCATGGCTGCGTAGACCAGTTGGGTGCTGTGGCGTTACTTTCACCTTTCATATGCTTCTAGTCTGTATAATTACATCTTGGTAAGTACATGAAGTCACAGCAGATGGCAAAATCTGAAATGTTCTCTCCAACTCTTAATTTTAATTAGATTTCCAGTTATCCCTTTATGAAAAGCGTTCTGTGAGGGTCTGAAAGTATTACAACTATTTAAATAAGCTCCTGGTGTGACTTCTCAGAGCTAAAGTCGACATTAAAATCAATAATGAAAGGCTTTATTGGGTTTTATCTGTTGTTTTTAATCTTTTTTGGAATGTTTTGATCTTGTTCAGGTACCAGTTTGATATATTTTCTTGATTTGGTGCTGGACACATCAAAACATCAGTCGTGGGAATGATCTGTATTGCTTACCACAGCAGTCGTGACATACGTGGTTTAGAGATTAGTCAAAATGCAGTTGTGTGTCTGAGCTATGGCCAGCACTGTATTTGCATACTGTATTTACCATATTTACAGAATGTAGCAGCTCATAGTCTCCTGACTGGAGTTAAAATGACTGCCTGTTTAGATAGAAGTCTGAAAATAAACTGTAGTCAGAGCTGGTAATGATGCCTGTGAGAATGGTGGTTCGACTCTTTCTTGTATAATTGCGTGCAAAATGCCGTTTTTAGTTAAACTTGGGAAGAGTTTTGTGGGAATGGCAAAAAGCTAAAAATCGGTAAGACAGTAGATACCACTCTGTTATACACTCAAAAGCATCTGAATGCTGTTGACTGAAATGCCACCCTTCTTTCTTTTTACCTCAGGTTTACTTGAGCCACCAAAAAGGGAAACTTTCAGTCCATGAGGTTAAATTTTACCCAAATTACAAACACCTGGCAGGATATTGGTTAATAAGAGACAGTGCTAACCATGTCACCCATAGTTTCCGCATAAGCGTAGACATACAGTCAGGTGGAATTAGCTGGTCTTTGATGATGCTGTTTACATACAACCTGCGTATCGTACCAGAATGTGTTTTAGAAGTGGATTTAGTGTTCTGTTGCATCAGTAGCAAAGAAGTATGAGAATAAACTTGTGGAACGATCCTCATTTCATCTGCTGTGGCTCCAGTAACATTTCAGATGATGTGATGATACTCACTCTGTTATTGCAAGCCCAAAGAATTCTTTCTTTTCCTTGTTTGAAAGCAGTACGTAGGTGAGACGGAACATGAACGATAGCTGTTCTCAATGCAAAAGATCTTGTTTGTAGGTAGAGGTTAGTATTAATGCTTTGATAAAGCTGGGGAAGGCATGGATCGTACTGTGCTAGGTGCTATGCACACAGTTCAGAAAGGTATTGTAGCCTTGAAGGATAAAAAATCATATGCATAAGACAAGAGATGGTAAATAGGCCTAATCCAAAAATTAAATGGTTGTGTAAGTTTATATTTACTTTCAAAAGTATTTAGTTGGTGAGATTTTGAGGACAGCACTTCCTATGCCGATCTCATCTTTTGTTGCACTTTGCTTTGTCTTTTCGTATGTTTCTCTAAGTTTGCTTCCAACAAAAGCTCGGATTAGGAAGAAAATGCAAAATGTGTATGGTAACAACAAAAATACTTCTGCAGGACATGTAAGATAATTAGTCAGTGAGATTTTAAAAATACGTTACCCAGTTTTATTTAATGATTCCATTTGTCAAAACTAAAAAGGAACATTTTCTAAGAAAATTTATTAGCGGGGTTAAGTCGAGTACCATTCAGATCATCCTTATCTGGGAAATGTAAATTGCTAATTTAGTTTCGCAATGGGAAGAGTGTCTTGCTGCTTAATCTATCAAAGGGTATTTAAAGAGGAAATACATTGCTAGTCTGTAAATGGCAACTAGGGAGAAAGGCGAGGAAAAGCATCGAAAAGTGAAATAGCTATTTTTGTGAAATCCAAATGGGTATAAATTGGCTGTGAATAAATCGAGGTGGGAATTAGAGGCTGTTCCTTATCTTTAGTTAAGGTAGGCTCTGAGAGGGGAGTCAAACCGCACAGAATAATGACTTATTTAAGCAAGAGTAGGAAACAGCTTTTTTATCATCTCAAGTGTCCGTAGTTTTGTTATTATAAGAGCAGCACTAAACACAAAAGCATATCTCTGCAATATTGTGACAGTTTTTTAGAATGAAATTATTTGTCCACGCTGCAGACTCATCTTACTCATTTTAGTCTGTAAAAACAACTTGGATAGTCTGAGGGCAGAGTTTGTTGTTGCTTTCTTTTCTCCCCCTTTTTTTCCTTTTTCCCTCCATATACCTGATTTTTTTCCACATTATTATTTGTTGCATGTGATTACAAATGGCAATTTTCAGTTTAAATTTCAAATTGAGAGTAAAATATGGGAGGCAAAAGATGCGGCCTGATGCATCATTTTGAGCAAAAGAATGGAAAAAATGAGAACATACGAACGAAGTTAGTAATAATTGTAACACTATAATATGGTACCTGCTCATTAAATACCATTTACTCTAAAAAAAAAAAGCTTTCATTGCAATCTATCAAACAGTTTTAAAATTATTAGACTTGTGACTTTAATAAACTTGTGTTTTGTGACAAAAATGCAATAGGCATAAATATTTGAAAGGGTATTATAGCTGTAGAGTGGAATAAATCTGCACCTATGTTTCTTTCGTCTCTGTTAGTTGGTAATTGACATGGACCAATGTGCAAAATAGGGTAAGCTATTAATAACCCAGTAAATATCTTAGGTTGCCAAATAAGGATTTGAAATTATATACTGCCATGCATTTAGAGGTAATAGTTAATTGCAACGTAATAAAGATGCAGTATGTTTAAATGTGTATATTTTCATTTATTGTCAAACTTGTCATGAATTTCAAATGACTGAGGTGGAAGATGGTCTTTTCTCAGTGCTCCAGAGATGTAAAAGAAACTAAAATCTCAGGTACTAAGATGAATTAAATTAGTAAAATTAGAATTAAAGTAAAATTAGAACTTTTTAACATGGGTTGGAAGCAGGTTGGTTTTAAGGTGCTCCTGCCTTTAAGAAATGCCAGAGCTATTTGCTTCTCATGGGTCAGATCAGGAGAAGAAAAATGGAGTGTGTTTTGTGGGATGGATGTAGCTTCCAGCAATGCTCGGTGTGAGCAGCGGGATGAGGGGGGTGAGATACAGGTCGGCCTGAGACGTAGCATGCAGAGATGCTCCACTTTCACGATGGTTCCCCAGGGCCCTCAGCTCCATGATATTCCCACCTTGGACTGCCACGGCCTGGGGGTCCAGGGAGCCCCTTCCTCTCCCGTGGCTGGGAAGGGCAGTGGGGATGCTCGCAGAACCCGCCTGTCCTCCAGCGCTGGTGGAAAGGGGTGCCCGGCCGTGTCCGTGTTTCTCTGCTCTCTCGCCGCGGTTGTGGGCTGCCAGGGCTGCACCCCTGCCCATACGGGGCGGGCGTGGGGGTCTGCGCCCCAAACACCGTATGGCAGAGGTCCCTTCACTCGCTCGGAGGGGTCCCTGGGAGAGCGGGGCAGGGGTCGAGCCGGGCACTCGCTGGGACAAGAGAGCCCAGCAGATGTCTTTCTTGGTTTTTTTTTCCCTGCTTTACTGCATATCATTTTTGGATCATCTCTAATAACGTGTGTGTCTGTCCCAGTTTGGGAAGTCTGCTTTCTGGTACCCGCAAGTGACTGCCTCTGCGCCTGGCACGTTGCAGAGCTAAGCTGTGGTTTCCAGCTGCGTATTCACGCGTTTAACGAAGGTTTTCTTTTCTGTCTGGTGCAGGGCCGTATCTGCAGAAAAGCTGGCAAATCAAAAAAGTCATTCAGTCGAAAGGAAGCTGAAGCAACGTTTAAGAGTTTGGTGAAGACCCATGAAAAATATGGGTGGGTGACCCCGCCCGTCTCTGATGGCTGATGGTAGCAACCTGCACTTGACAAAAATGCTGAACAAAAGTACTGTGACATCTCCTCAGTGCTGTACACCACCCATCCTTTTCTACTTCAGCTTCAGTTACATGCCATGAATGTCAAGGAGACATCTAAGTTATTTATGAACAGATGTGTTTACAGAGGGAGTGGAAAAAAAAAAAAAAAAAAAAGCTGTGTAGGATTATATTCCAAGAGCGGAGAATGGTCATCATTGAAGTCACTTGAGCGGATGCTGAGATTGCGTCATGTACCCCCATACAGCCCACATTGTCTTCAGCTTCTTTCCATGACAGCAGCACCAAACAGCAGTACTGGAAAGTCTATCCACTACTGCCTTGTTCATTTAAATGTAAATGAAACAGTTAATATTTAATAGGGAAGCAGTGCATTGCAGGTACATGTTTGCTGTGCTGTTTATCTTTGTCTCCTAGCAGGTCAACATAACTTGAAGATTTGTCTTTATGTGGAACTGTGGTCTGCTGTGACTAAATTTAGACCTCATTTGTGCTCTATATATTGACCTTTAATTCATAAATGATACCAGAATTAAAATGCTGAAAGGTCCTAGTGTTGAAAAATTATGAAGCGGCATCACCCAACCAGTTACGATGTGCTATCTGTGCTGATATTGTGATGTGCTGTTCCAAAATAAACCAGTGCAGTTAGCTGAAGGTTGGGTGGTTTTTTCAAATGCATCCATGCCAGGGCTTGGAGTGGTTGGTTGGTGGTAGCAGAACCATTATTACCCTGCTGGTACCTTCTGCAGTAGCATGTGGCCTGTCAGTTCTTCAAAATGGTGAAACAAATGAATGGAAATGGAGAAAGCAACCTTAAAAAAATATCTGCTTAATTTTGAAATGATATGCCAGTAGCAGAGTAAAAATTTTCAAGGCAAATGGAACATGGTTTGTAAGATGATTTGCATGACTGGAATTTTCTTTTTTATTTTCACTCAATAGACATTGTATGTACTTAGAGCCCAGTGTCTGAGAAAACCCACTGATGTATAAAAATGTCCTATTATTTAATCATTAAGATTTAAGTTTTCTGGTAAACAAATTGAAAAAAAACTTTCTAAGGGACTCCATAAAAGCTGAAGGTAATGTTTAGAATGGTATAAGAAAAGCATTAAAAAATATGGATTCCGAATGGAAAATCGTATTGGACACATGCTGAATAAAATCACCAGTATCGTTTCTGTTGCCTCAGGAATTCAATCATTTTGGCCAACTTTTGTATTCAAAGTAATAGGTTTTCTACTGTGAAATTCTGAGCACCTTGTATCCATTGTGACGATATTTTAATTGAAAGCAGGGCAGTATTGATTGTAAGACTGATTTGGAGGGGAGGGAAAGGTACGTGTTTGAAAATATTTTCTGTTCCATGGCTAATGCAAGACCGAATCCAAATGGTTGACCAGTTTCTGTTCATATGACAGCAACGGTGGACACCGTACAGAGAGTTTCAGGGTTTGGAGTTTGATTTAAAACTGCAGACGGTGGAGAAGAGCAGAAGAGTAATGAAGGACAAAGGAGTCTGAACGTAAGCAGAGCAGCAGCACAGCAGATACTGGTGTAAAACCACTGCTCAGTTTGTGTGTAGATGCTTTGTCAGCGTAGCTGTTTGCCAGCCAGATAGGGAGCAAAATCGTCAAAGCCTTTGCCAAAATAGTCACGCAGGGCAGAGCCACTCGGTTTTGTGGACGTGGCTGGTTTCTGATGCTTCTCCTCACCTCCACCAGCTGCCTCTTCTGTTTCTCCACTGATCGCTTGTGGTACCCACCTGGGGTGCCTCATCTTGGGTATAAATGGAAATGCTTCGCGCCACAAAGCTACACAGATCTTGCTGTGATTTATCTCACCCGGCTCGCTACTTGGAGATGATGCTATGATCAATGTATATATACTTTTTCCCCTCAAACTATGTATCAGTTCTGTGCATCCAGCAGTAGAATGTATCTTCTGAGTGAGGAATAACATTTCAAGCAATTTATTTACTCAGTTTTATAAACATTTTCTTGCCATCCTTTATGAAAGAGAAAACTAGTGTCTTTAGTTAGGCATCAAAATAATTTGCAATCCCTCGTGGGACTCCCTGAGAATGTACAGAGGGATCTAGCACTGGAAAGCATAAGGTTTGTTATTTCCTTCTGGAAGAGCTCTTCCCTCATTAGCACAGTAAAATTATGTTAAAAGCAGTGTGAAGGTGTGGTAAGTCTTGGGGGAAGGGGTGGGGAGCAGATTGTGTCTTTCTCTGCTGTTTTTTAACTCGCCTCTTTTTTCTGTCATTGGGTTATTTTAAATCTTCCTGAGAAGCGTATCTTTAATATTTAATTAAAGGGTTAGCTAAAAGGAACGTAGTGGGTGGATTGCTACCACTTCCCTCAAACCTACTTATTATGTGTCTTCTTAAGTGTGCTTTAAATAGTTACAGCAAACATCATTGCTAAAAATCACAGTTACTTTCTGGCTGTAGGAGGTTCTCTGTATCACTCAGAGTCTTGGAGCAGTAGGAGAGGCAAATCAAAAAAATCTGGAGTGCTTTGAAGCAGTAGCAGAAGGGGAGCAGAGCGCATGTGATAAGCTGCGGCAACAAATCGTGCAAGGAAGAAAGAAGGCAAAGTACGCTGCGTGAACTAGGGCAGGGTGAAGTTCCTGCTGCACCAAAAATAAGGCTGCTCCTATTGAAGGGACGGCTTAGAGCAGGAGCAGGCTGTGCTGAGGGAAATGCGGGGAAAAGGGGACAGCAGGGAGCACAGAAGCATTGTGCTGCTGGCCAGGGAGGGCAGGGGATAGCTGGGAACGTGGTTAATGAAGAGATTCAGAAAGAGGGTTGATCTATTTTGGGGAAAATTAGTTCATGGCTTTTGTCTCTGCAACAGACAAGCCTAAAAAAAAGTGAAAGAGAAAACTGGGAAAGGAAAGATGTGTGAGAGGAAGGAAGGGAGCAAGACCTGAGAGAGAGAGAAGCGTGGGCTGGTGAGGGTGTAACTGGACAGCTAAAACACAGGATGAAAGCACCTCATGATGGAAGGGTGGAAAACGAGAGATCAAAGGAGAACAGGACAGCACAATACCAGAAGAAGCAACACGGAGGGCTGAAGGGCAGCAGTTGAGGTCGGACCTTCTGCGGGAGCTGACTGCAGAGCTGCTCCAGCTGCCTTTCTGTTGAGGGAGCTTCAGTGAAAAAGATCCTGTAGTGTCCTTTTTGTTTGTATCTTGGAAAGTGGTATGTGCTTCCTCCTTCTTCTGCCCTCCTCCTGGCAGCTGAGAAGGATATTAAGATTTGGAGCGGTGGTGTGGAACTCAAATCAGGCTGTCGCCCTACTTCTGTGGCTGAGAAGTAAAGTCAAGCGTCAACCCCAGATCCTAAACTCAAGGAGGCCAATGTTAAAATAGACTGGCCAGTCATCTGCTTTGTCAAAGTTCCTCAGTATCAAAGAAATGTGAGGATTTTTTCTGAAGACATTAAATATCTATATTCCTCCTTTATCCAGTCAAAAATGTCCTTAGCACTTCATATAAAATTAGAGGTCAGCACAGGTCCTCCAGCTCTCATTAGATCTGTTTTATCCGGAATATTATTTTCCATCTGCTGTCCCCAGAACAGATGATGAGTTTGAAACTGGCATCTGGGGAGGTGTGAAGTAGTATTAGGAAGTTAGTTCCTGGCTTTTTGAGTAGATGTCCTTTTGGAGGACCTGCTTTGAGTCTGAAAAAGCTGCTTGACTGAATACAGGCACTGAACGAAGAAAGCTTATGGGAAAGGAAGAAGACTGTCTCTCAATACCTAAACACTGAATGATCTCCACAAAGAACAGAGCTGATGATTTGTGTGGGAATGTATTTCTGTGTCATTAGAAATTGGTCCTAAAAGTTCAACAATCAGAAACTCAGCAGCCAAAGACCTCTTGAACTTGCCTTGTTTGCTCTGCCAAAGACAGCGTGTCGCCTTGATTCCAGCCTAAACTTCAGTCCTGAGTCCAAAGAAAGGTAATAGGTATGGCCTTTTTGTTTGGTGCTGTGACACTGTATTATAGAAAAAAAGACGTCATTCGCCTTGTCCAAAGTAGTACGTAAGATCCTAAAATGGAGCTTCTTGCATAAATAGCAGGGTTGGGACAAAGCCTTTCTAGTGTAACAAATACACGTGAAGTGACTGTGTAATATATATACTTTAAGAAAACTCATTTGGAAAGACATTCAAGAGTCACAGCGGCCAAGCAGCGATGGCTGTGATGGCCAGTGCTCCGATGCGTATGTGCTTTCCGTTCCCCAGGAACCTGCAACAGAAAGAAATCTGTTCTTGATAGGCTGACTGTACAGAGAAGATACTGTAGAACTAACTGGCATTTGGGATTTAAATGTCAGGGGTTTCTTTGCCAGATTTTACTCTCTTTTTCAGGACTTCCAGGTGCAGGCATGGAGCCATAGTGTCTTCGTTTTACACGAGCATTACGGCCAGCGTGGTTATTTACATGACTCCAGTGAGGTGGTTGATTATGAACATGCTTCTTGTCAATGACATTTTTCGAGGATAACTGTCTTCCAGCTGAATGCCTGGGAGTGGAGCTTGGCTGATGTACTGAGGATTTACTTTTTAGCGTTACGTGGGCAGATGCGATATGTGCTTAGGCATCTGAAAGCTGAGCTGAAATTACATGGGGAAGCATTTGCACAGAATCAGTGCAAAAGGTTTGTCTCTTCCACACAGTAGGTAACTCCTGGTGGAGAAGATTCCTCTCAAACTGTAGTATGAACTACATAAATGGAATTAAACAGGCCAGCCTGCTGGTGCAATAGAATTTTCCGGTTACGTATCCCCTCCCTGACAAGCACCAACCTATGCTAAGCAGTCTGCTACAGGCGTCACATTTCAGAAGATGACAGTCAGTAGAGGTGCTGAAGGAAAACTCCTGTGTACGTATCTCCTCCAGCCTTCCTGGTGCCTTACTGGGGAGATGATGCAGCCCTGATCTACGTGAACAAGAGAGACGCAGAGAGCTGTGCCCGTGCCCCGAGAGCAGGCACTGCCCCGCGGAGTGCCAGCTGTGGAAAGCTGGGGGCATCAAGCCTCTGAGCTTACCTAGGCAACGTGCGTCCTGTCGTGTGTTCACACACCCGTCTTGCTACCACTTTGCAAAGTTGTCTGTGACTTGGATTGAGTCAAAGGCTTCGGTACATCTCTGGCCCAAGTTCAGATCTGCAGAGCAGATGGGTTGCTAAATGTGCACTGGCGGCTTTCGTGTGGGTTAGTGACACATTTAAAGTTTCCCTTTGCTCACTCTGAAGAATAAAGCGGCTGTCGAACTAGGTCTGAGGACAAATAGGTTGAAAGTGAGTCACCTGCTATTATCAGCATAGCTGCACGGGAGGGGGTGGTTTCATTTGTACCTCAAAGGGTAGAGGTGAGGTACTGCAGCAAGAGCAGCCAGCAGGACATGGCAAGAAGCTGTAGAGATGGAGCTTGCCACCCCCCCATATTACTGACTGCTTAATTGCATCCTCTGAAATGTACATTGCTCAGCTTTGTAAATTTTACCCCCCCTTTATATCACTTGAAACTTTTACTGATATGCTAAGGAAACCTTAAAACCTGTCATGTAAATTTACATATAAAGCCTGCATTTCAGTCTAAAAGCATGCAAATGCCATGCTGACGCCTGTCAAATTTCACCAGCAGCTTCCTCACACACTATAGTAAGTAAGTCTTGGACAAATCAGTGATGACGGTAATTAACACGAAAATAGAAACTGGATTATTTGGATGTTTGACTTCGTCTTTTCCCTGATTGCTTTGTTTTTCGGTTTGATTGACTTCAGACAAGAACGTCAAGCTAACACCAGTGAAACTGTCATAGGATTGTTTATTTATAACAGTTTCTTTTGTTCATGCTGCTGAATAAGGTGGCAATAAATATTCATTGCAGTTGTGCTTCACCAAACGGGAATGCAGAGATAACTCCTCATGCTGTGAAAACTTTGCATTTTATACTTGGTTTGCCACCACACTTAGCATTCATGATTTTTTGCTGTCAAATATTCTTGTTTCCTTATTCAGTGACCTCATGTGTTTTAAATTATTTGTGGTTTACTACCAGAAATATTTGAAGTATGTTGCAGGTCCTCTTGGAAAAATCAGTGAAATGTAAGTGAACCAAATCTAACTGTCTGTGTGATTTAGAGGAGTTCTTCACTTGCCATTTGCATTAACAAGATCCATAGACTTTTGCTATGGATTCCCCTTCTGCATGTCCTCAACAAAACCAAGCCTTCAAATTCAGCACAAAATCTGTGCTGACATGGCTAAGCATGCATCTTGGGAATGAAAGCAGGCTATCCTTAAGAGAAATTTAAACCATTTCTTCATTTATGCCAGCATTGTTTAGTTCTGAGAATGTATGATAACAATACAAACACAGGTAATGCCCTATACTGGATGAGATTGTTCTATTTAATTATTCCATAAATATGATTTTATAATGGAATTTATGACAATTCTACCAAATTGGGAGGGTGTCCTGGAAGACAGGGCTCGCGTTCAGAGGGATCTGGACAAGCTGAAGGAATGGGCCAAGAGGAACTTGATGGAGTTCGGCAATGACAGGCACTAAGCCTTGTACTTTGAACGGAACTACCGAATTCACCAGTGCAGGCTGGCGCTGTCTGGCCAGCTTTCAGCTCTGTAGGAGAGGACTTGGAGGCCCAGGTGGACAGCAGGTTTACAAGGGGTCAGCAGTGTGCCCTTGTCTTAATGAAGACTAGCCACGTACCGGCAAAAGCACAGCCAACTGGTCAAGGAAAGCGATTCTTCTCCTCTATTCATCACTTGTGAGCTGACATCTGGAGTACTGTATGCAGCTTTGGCCTGCCAGAACACGGCACTTTTTGACAAATTGGAGGGAATCCAGTGGAGGGGCACCAAGATGGTTAGGGGTCTGGAGCCTGCAATGTGCGGGAAGAGGCTGAGTGAGCAGGTTCTGCTCAGCCTGGAAAGAGAAGGCTGAGAGGGAGCTGTTCACAGTCTGCCACTACCTAGAAAGGGATTAAGGAGAAGATGGAGCCATACTCTTCTCCGAGATGAAGAACCAAAGAGCAAGAGGCAGCAGACACAAGCTGCAGCAAGCAAGGTCCCAGCTGGGTGGAGGGAAGAACCTCTTCACCACGCGAAGAGGAAAGCACTAGAGTACATTGCCCAGAAATAATGGAATCCATCGTGGGAGATTTCTGGGTCTCAGCTTGGTAATGCCCTGAGTAACCTGATCCAGCTTTGAAGCAGGAATTGGGACTGGAGATCTCCACAGGTCTCTTCCAAACTAAATGTTTCTATGATTCTATTATATTATTTATATTATGAATTTTGCTGCCCAGAGGTAACAAATTGGGGAGACAAATTTCATGGCCAAAAATAAGCCTGTGAAGCTCTACCTGGTTCATAAAGCCGCTAACCTCCAGGAAGGGCCAGCTGATCATGACTCCATACTAAAATACCCCCTTCCAAGCACCCTATGTTCTAACTTAATTGTACGTATGTAGGTGTATGAAGTTTGTAAATGCCTGTTGAAGATATTGCTAATTAGCACAGCCACACTAAAATTTTTGCATACATACACCAGCCGCCAGTCCACTGGTATAAGTATTTTCTGTGTAGATAGGTGTTTTGAGAGAACTTTTCATTCTGTTTTCCCTGGAGAACTTTAAGCTTAATAGGTTTTTCATGTTGTCTGTTTCCCTGCAATGCAAGACTGAAAAATACTTCCCTCAGCAGAGAGAATAGGAAGGAAATCACGTAAAGAAAGCTTGGAGCTTTCAAATGGGATCTTCTGCAGGAAAATTCTCTAAATTCTGGAAAGCAAGTTACTGAAGTTGTCTCACATTGCAAGGCTTTCATCATTGCTAAGGTTGAGCTATTCTTGAATTCCTAGGGCCAAAGCCCCTGTGCTCAATCTTGCCCTGGTTTCACCTGCATCCTCTAAACATTCTGCAAATTAACATCTGAGGCGAAAAGGCTTTTGGTGGCATTTCTGACAGGGACTTTCACCTGGAATACATCACACTGAGCTGCTTCTGTTTGCCTTTAATGTCCCCATTCTGCTGCACAACAGATCCCAGTCTGGTCCATGCACATCCTTCCCCCATCCACCTTGCAGAGTCAAACCCAGGCAGTGTAACGACACGTATTTGCCTTTCCTTCCCTGCTCCCCACTGTTCCTGGGTGGGAAAGCCTTCTCTGACTGCACTTATTTTGACCCCGTTTCTGAGATAAAGTTGTGTCGTCAAGTAACCCTCCCTCACAAGCACAGTCCGAGCACTTGGAGAAACAAAGGGATGGAACAAAGGACTGGTGTGTTCCGAGTGCCCAGCCCGAGAGCACAGCTGTTAACGCTGCAGCACTGAACAGTGGTGGGATTCAGCTCGTCTGTCCCCCGCCAGGCTCAGAAACGGAGTAATACTGGAGGGGCAGTTGGTTTGAATGTTAAGCGCTGCGAGAGCGGTATTGCTGCTCTTGGTGAGCACGAGTGGTGCCCAGCCCCTGCAGGGTCTCTCGTAAACAAGTTGTGTCTGTGCTGAGTTGCCTGTCGCCTCTCCGCCATCACCCAGCAGAAAGAGGTCTGACTCTTGGCCTGACCTTCTGGACACTTACTCTACAGGCACTCAGTTATTCTTGATGTGTTTTTAATTTTTTAGATGTATTTTTATTTTATATTTACATTTACATGTATTTATATACATATATATGTGTGTGTATCATATTTATATACATATATATATGTGTGTATATCATATATATATACATATGTATATACAGGGGAAACTTGGACCCCAATCAAGACCAAAGCTGAAACAGACTGTTCAGGTATTCTTTCCACCACAACACCCATATAGGCCTTCTGGGGTCTCTGGGGCATAACGACATGTACATCTTCTGCAGCACTTTGGGTATAAATGGCAACTCAAGGCCATTTCTGCTCTTCTTTCTGTATTGGCAGTAATAAATTCAAAGGTTCCTGCCCACTGGAAGTGACTTGAGGAGAGAATGTATTTCTTGACATGAATTTCACTGACAGATGACATGATCTTTTTTCAAGTTGGAGCTGTCTACGATTCATGCACCAGGTCTCAAAAAGAGAAAGCTAGACACTGCCCATAATACCCATGGGAAATTCTGTATGGAAAAAGCATAAATGTAGCTATGCAAACCGGGATATGAGTGGTGAGGAACCACCACGGTAAAGGTAGCAAAGGAGGAGTCAGAGACAGTCTCCACCAGGACACCTGGTGACCATAAATTGTAGTAGGTAACCATGTTCCTGAAAGAACTTATGAGTTCTTTGGAAGAAAAAGAAGCAGCAGTTATTGGAAGCTCCTGAAGGGGAAGCTTCAGTTTATGCTGTTGATTTCTCTTCAGATCTTCTTTTGACAGAGAAGAACATAGTTTCCTGTCTGTAAAGAAAGTCATACTGGGAAGGATGAGAAGTCAGGGAGTACCTAGAAATTTGAAAGACTACCAGTAAATTCTTTTTTATACTGCTTTCTCCTACATCACTTCACAGGCCCGGAGCAGCCATTCAGTGAAAGATACCTTTCCACCTTCCCAGTGTTTTCCCAAGCGATGTGGAGCACATCTAGACCATGCTCATGGGGCCTTGTCACTGACGCCATCATGGGCCAGTGTGGACTCCTTTCAGATGAAAAGCTGCAGGTGCTAGGAGGAGGGAAAGCACTCACAAATATTTGTGTATTCCCTTCCTCCTCAGCTAGCCGACACCTGTAGCTTGCATGACTCATACGTACTTTGCAGAGCTATACCTAATTTGATATGGTTTTAGGTAAGTTTTGTGCAACATACCAGCTGGAAAGAAAGTGGGAAGCTGCCAGCGTAACAAGTAAATTAAAGTGTGCTCTTAGCTTAATGAGCACAAATGAAAATTGCTGTTTAAAGTTATGATCTGCTGGATCAGGGCAACAGTGACAGCTGTTAGAGCTAATGTATAAATCCGAGAGGAGACAGCCCTGGTTTGTAACACGGTCATGCCTTCTCTGCCATTGAAATTAATTTCAAGAAATAAATTGAAATTTTCAATTATTCAGGACACTTTTTCAAGTGGTCTGAGATTTTGTCACATGGCGTAACAATAGCTCTAATGTAATAGAGAAATGGAAGCACCATTTTATCTCCCAGTGCCTACTTCCCTTTGTCCTCCAGTACTGATGCTGTAAACTGAATGGTGAAAGCTTAAGTATACTCACTAACTCATGAAGTTAAACAGCTGGCAAATCCAGCTTCAACTGAACAGGGCAAAGTACCAAAGGTTTTGTAAATGTTTGGCCAGATTTTTCTCTATATAAGCAAAAAACTAGTCAAAGGGTAGGACCTCCCTGTTTCCAACTGAATATTGTCTTCAAAGGATCCTTAGGAGTGTCCTTAACTTCTTATAGAGGCTAGGTTTACACTAAGGGCAATCGGCCTTTTAAACAGACCCCACTGCCACTGTGCATTGCTTCCAGCTCCCACAGACCTGTCCTGCCCCTGGTTCACTGACAGGCTTGGCCAAACCAGGAATACCATTGCTCAGCAGACAACAACGCTGGCAAAGTTTAGTCAGCAACAGTAACATAAGAGATCATCCTCTTTGATTCAAGCAACCAGTCAAAATGTAATCCTTTGTAGGCATTATTTCAATGAAGTTCAATTCTTTCCATCTGGAAGAGAAGCATTTAGGTATCTTTGATGGAATCCACCCACTTGCAAGAAAATATGAAATCTCACCTTCTTGACCTTAGGAGGAAATAAGCAACAGGAGACTGCTTGATATTTCACAGCTCTTTGACCAGAGGGATCCCTTTGTCTATGGGCTACATATTGAAAAAATTGTTTTTTTCTTCCCGTTTTTTTCCTTGACTTCTCCAGCTGCGTCATCTGCTGCTGCCTCATGGAGAAACCTACCAGATTCCTTGTGGTAGGGTAGAGATGGAGGGAGGAGAGTAAGGCAGGGTAAGAGGAGTGGAAAGGAAAGCAAAGTTAACACTGAGCAACCAGCAAAGGTGTTAATGATCTAGCCAAAAGGAGCAAATTCAGAAGATCAGCTGACAAGAAAATGAACTCAGCCAAGACAGACCTTCGTGTCACTCCTTCTGTACTCTTGCTGTTTGACAGTTTCTATCAGTGAGACAAAAATCCATAAAAAGGACTCACGCAATCAAAAAAATCCCAGCTCATAGGAAATACCTCGCCCTCCCTTCATACCTCGGTCTCTTCCTTCCTGAGCAATGTAACACTTTGGATTGAACCTGAAGCATTACTTAAAAGAAAGTTTCACCTTGTTGTCCATTTTCAGAGACAAATGTAATTTAAAAAACCGCATCCATTTTATCAGCACTGGTCAGAAGCATGCTTATTACTCAAATGAAAATAACCTTCTACTTAGTGTAAAGGGACCTAACTATTTCAGGAATTGGAAAGTGGCCTTGTGGACATCAGTAAGAGTGAACTGTGGACTTTGATGGGACCGATGCATCATCTGGAGGATACGATGGCTTCTCCAGATTGCTCTGAATGCCACAGCGCTGGGTGTTAGACTGAAGGATGCCAGAAGGTGCTCACCCTGCCTCAGAGCTGTGCATACCCTCAGGGAGCATCTGAAAAGGACAGTAATCATAGAATCATGGAATGGCTTGGGTTGGAAGGGGCCTTTAAAGGCCATCTAGCCCAACCCCCCTGCAGTGAGCAGGGACATCTTCAACTAGACCAGGTTGCTCTGAGCCCCGTCCAGCCTGGCCTTGAATGTTGTCAGGGATGGGGCATCTGCCGCCTCTCTGGGCAACCCATTCCAGTGTTTCACCACCCTCATGGTAAAAAAATTTCTTCCTTATATCCAGTCTGAATGTACCCTCTTTTAGCTTAAAACCATTACCCCTTGTCCTATCACAACAGGCCCTGCTACAGAGTTTGTCCCCATCTTTCTTATAGGCCCCCTTTAAGTACTGAAAGGCCGCAATAAAGTCTCCCCACAGCCTTCTCTTCCCCAGGCTGAACAGCCCCAACTCTCTCGGCCTGTCCTCGTAGGAGAGGTGCTCCAGTGCAAGTGCACATTGCCAGGTCATGTTGAGCTTTTCATCCACCAAACTTTCACAGTTTGCAGTGAGCTTTGATTTTGTCTGTTACTGCATCTGATCCCACTGGAAAATTCAACAAAGCTGATCGAAAAGGAATCTTACTTCTTGTATTGTTATGTGTTGGGCGCCTTTGGCTAGTCAGTAACTTTATTTCCAGGGCATTTGAAGACTCTGAACATGCTGTACAAACATACAGGCTTTTCCTAAAGAATGCCTGACGATATTTATATATTGTGTCTCATAATCTTTCAATATTACTTGCAAATTCCATTCTGTGTACATGACATGCAATAAAAACAAGTGGTTTATCTTGTGCTAGGCAAGATTTGAAACAGGCATCTGGTTTGCATTTTTGATATAATATAGAAACGTTGAGATCAGTACAAATGAATTGTCCAGCTGGATGAGACAGTCATCTAATTCTGTATTCTGATGGCAGAGTGGAGCGTCAGACACTTGTCCTGGGGATCAGAATGATTCAGGCTGGAATGGAGATGATCTTATTCAACCCCTTGCTCTACAAAAGTCCAGTTTCGAGGTTAGATTGGGTTGCTTAGGGCATTGTCTTCCTGAGTCCTGGATATCTCACAAGGTGGTCATCCCACCACCTCTCTGGGCAGCCTGTTCCAGTGCTTAGTGACGCTCTGGGAGATTCACCTTTTCCTCCTGTCCGACTAGTATGGTGGCTGCTGGCTCTTGTCTTCTTTCTTGAGCACTTCTGAGAGGAGCCTGCGTATGAGAGAAGTGAATAAAACCAGTTCAAAAAGAGAGAAAAGAATTGTTACATTTTCCCAGTTTGTGTCTCCACGTGACACCTCGGTGTTTTATCTGCCTGGAATCACCCATTAAGCAGCGGCCTCCCTGAGCTGTGCACAGCGATGCCCAGATCTCACCACCACGTTGGTGTTCTCCATCTGAAATTTGAAAAAGTGTTTGAAGAGTTTCATCTTTTCCCTCCAGTGCTCTTTTCTTTGTATTCATTGTGGAGGGCCGTTCGTCATGGTATCCTCCATTCACTTGTCTTTCGTTAAGTTCATCTTCTTTTGACTTACCTTGTAATATTGTTAGGTTTTAACTAAAACAAACAGCCATGTGGCCTCCACAGATTTTGCTAATTCATTGTTCACATCCTCTTTCCAAATTTCCAAGTATTTAATGTTATGCAGGTCAACAGTTGAAGCTTAATGTTTTTAAACATTTTGACATTGCTAATCTTTTGCCATCCTGAAAACTGATTTCTCAGTCCTACTGTTTTCTGTATCATGGCCAGATTTGTAGCCGTAAGAACATTCTGCATTTTTGTAGACTTCCTCAAAGGTTTTTGAATGGTTAATTACAATATGTTGTCTGTCCTTTTATATTTTTAAATTTCTTTTCAATTTTTTTTTTTTTTATTTCACATGATCAATTAAACCTATTTGCCAGCTACAGGCACAAGGTTTACTGGCTTTTGATTCTCTGGATCGGCTAGAAAGCTTTTTTTTTAATCTGAAAAAACCCAGAACAAAAGACACTCAGCATTTTGCGTATCTTCAACCCTTTAGCACAAAATCAAGTTTCATTGAGAAATTATTTTTTTAATATGTAATATATATTATTTTATACATTATATAATACATACTTGTATAGATAGAATGTGTAACGCAATATATGTAAATGTGTCTAGGAGAACTGTTTATATTATGTAATATATAAAACGTAACTGTATTAAATAATGTGGTATTATGTTATGTAATTTAATAGTATATAATCTATGAATAGATAATTATATTAACATATGCATATGTTGAGTCCTATAAATATATAACAATATGCATAGAGTATATAGTGTATGTAATAAAATTTATATGTAACAGATATAGTTTATAAATAATGAGTAAAATTTTAAAATAATAGATTTAAAGTATAAATGAAACGTATAACATACATTTAAATTGATAAAATTAGTTTTAGTATATCTGTTTAATAAACACTGAACATAGCGTGTGCACTAATATTCATGCTGTGTTATATACAATAATATAGTTTCATTTGCAGCTCGTCAGCGTCAGGCTTGTCCTTTCCAGGCTCTTGAACACGCACCCCCTGGGCCTGTTGGAACAGGCTACTCTTTTATGTGCCATTTTGGTTTGGTACCTACTATTTTGTTCACCAGTTTGTTCTGGTACTTCCCGTCCTCATGAGACTCCATCATTACTCCCAAGCCCGGAACTGGCCTGCCTTCAACATTGTCTGCAGAGGCAGCTGCCATTAAGAAATCATCGCCATGCCCTTCATTGCTCCCTTTAAGCACTCAGGAGACCAGCTCTTGCGTGGACACATTTCCCTCGGGACCTGGAACCGGTAAGCGCATCCGTGCTTAAAGGTGTTGTTCACTCCCGGAGAGCCATTGTTTTAGTGCTGTGCATACACACAACACCCCGGGCACAGCTTTCCCTTTCACCACTGGGCGTTTGATCTTCAAAATGCTACTAACATTCCTCTCATCCACAGCCAGCTGCAGCTTCTTCATCTGCTTCTTATTCCAAAAGTTGCAGGATTCCTGTTTCTCCCAGCAGTCTTCCCCAGCTTCCCAAGTTTCTCCTGGTGCTTATCCTTTGCCCTCCCACTTCCCATCCCGTGTATCACTTCTCCCTGAAGCTGTCTCTCCCTTGCAGCCTCCCTGGGGACTTGCAGCCCATTTCACTTTCCTGCTAGGAATCACAGAGCGGTTGGCGAATGGACCCATCCTCATGAGCAGCAGCAGGTGCAGCATTTAAGAGCATACTTGTAGCCAGGCCGAACAGGCTTTTCCTCTAAGCCAGCAAAGCGCTGCAGGGGTGCTTGTCAGAGGAAAAGAAGCGGCTTTTATTCGGTGGTTGCAGCGGTTCTGCTCGCCCGCCTCTAGGGAAGCATCACTCGTGCACACTGCTCCACTCTGCAGCGCTTCTTCGGCGTCCTGGGCTCCTGCAGACCCATCCCACGTCCTTCAGGAGCGCAGGGAGATGGTGTTTTTGGACAGTCAGCTGAACGAGGTCACCCCCCCTCAGAAGAACTTTGACGTAATGAGAGCTTGTGGAGCTGCGATCGCGGGCTGCGTATGCCTCGGCTGCTCCCGACAGGTCGTTTCTGGGCTGTCTCCTACACGTGCCGTATGCGAGAGCGGTTTCTTGCTGGTAGCACCCATCTCCCACATGTACGGGGGTGCGCAGCTCTAGAGCTAGAGCCAAACTTTCTATCCGTGACCTTCAAGCTCAGCTGGGGGTCTGGAGGCAAATACAGTGGGTTTCCAGCAATCACGATGCATTTGTTAGACTCGTGTCCCCGGACCTTGCTTGGAAACAGCAGTTGACAGCTCTGCTTGGTGCTACCAGCCATAAATTCAAGTGTTGTCCTTACCAGCTGTTTGAAACTTTTAACTTCTTTTTGTGATCGGCATCTGCTGTTCCTTTTTGCACAGTAAGGCCCCTCCATTGGCAGTTTTAGCAGTTAGCCTGACAAAAGGTATCATTGGTACAAATCTCGGTACGTTCTCTCTGCCATTCTCAATGGCAATGCATTGGTAATCACTCGTTTCCTACCGAGTCCTCTCTGTTCTCCCATGTACTGTCCTTTTTTGGTTTGGTGTTTTGTTTTTTTGGCGG
>Ga0065711_1004244_pt1 | contig 31207 bp, 19 predicted proteins | sample Hoacrofraction12_FD_59098 | JGI IMG/M metagenome (GOLD analysis project Ga0065711, IMG submission 59098) | Hoatzin crop microbial communities from Cojedes, Venezuela - Epithelial fraction 12 v2 (version 2) | ecosystem: Host-associated > Birds > Digestive system > Esophagus > Crop | place... | reverse complement strand
GGAAGGGACCTCTGTGGGTCATCTAGTCCAACCCTCCTGCCGAAGCAGGGTCACCTACAGCAGGCTGCACAGGACCTTGTCCAGGCAGGTCTTGAATATCTCTAGAGAAGGAGACTCCACAACCTCATCTGCTCTGGTTCTGGCATGATGAGAAGTGTGCGTGGATGTCAGTGCAAATGTGAATGGTGTAAATTAGAGTGGTTACACTCTAACTTGATTATGAAAATAGAATAACAAGACATGGCAGTGTTTCTCTTTTGCATGGGGGTCAGGGCACAACACATTTTAGTTATCCCCTCCTCATAATGTTTTCTGGCCAGGGAGAAGCCCTTGGGTTAGGAACCAAATGTTCCAAAATCCCTCTTTGTATGAATGATAAAATGCAATTTGAATTCTAGCAGGTTGGCCTGGAGTATCTTCTCACTAAACAGCCGCAACGATAGTAATTGTGGTTAGATAAAATAAATAAAAAAATGCCCTCTGGGATGTACAAAATTATTAATGAATAAAGCATAAACTGGAACTAGAGTCATCTGCTTTATTTGAGGATACAGCAGACCAATAAATCCTGCAGGCAGATTAGTTGGAAAAAGCCAATAAAAATTATTTACCTAACCAGCCAGCCCTCTTGCTATTTGGTTTGGCAGATTCAATTTATTTTCTCCTTTTAAACTCTTTTTTTCTCTCCTTATTGCAACAGTTTCATGGGTTTTGGAAACAGCTGAGATGATAAAGTGTAAAGTTGGGCTTGTATTTCTCACAAGGGTGTATTAGAGGTTGGGGAGCAGTGAGCCTAGACTTTAAGACTAGATACGATATATTGAGCAGCTGAACAGCTTACGTGGAATCTAGAGGCAGAGAAGCTGAATTGACACTGGGCACAGGTCCAGATCCATGATCTCAAAACATCATATTTCAATGTTCTTACATTTTTCTTTCCATTCACACAATGAGAATACAAAGAGGAAGCAATTAAATAACTGTTTGCGACTATAATCTGAGACCGCCGAATACTGAATCATTTTAATGCTGTAAGAAGCTGTGGTATGGGTCACAAGAGAGCTTATTAACAGACTGTTGGCCAGTTTCAACACTGACCTGGAATGATCACCCCTCAAGGTTAAGAAAAAGCTCTTCTGTCCTGAATGTGAAGTGCCATTTAAATGTGACTGAGTTATTTTCACAGCCACCAAGATCCCCACTGCTTCATGAATAACCAACAGGTGTCCTGTTTGAGAAACTCACTTACTTCATGGCTGTCAGGGTTCACTTTTACCTTCTTGCTTTGTGAGGGAAGAAATTTGCCTGGCAAGGACCGAAGTTAATCTGCAGTGCTCTTAGTCTGTGGGGCCCAAGGAGTTAAGGTTGAAGATCAGTAGGAATAACTACCTGCCCTGGAAAAGCTATGCATGCTTGTAAATCGAAACAAGCTTAGTGGGCAGTGGTTCACGGCTGAGAATCGCTGTAACATGGCATTGAGGTCAGCAGCCGCAGCGTTAGGATGGGGTTTGATTGGCCCTCCAGCTTCAGGGACTGCCACCCAACATCTACTCCTGGAGCAGAAAAAGTGTCCAGGTCCTTCACAGTTGTAAATCTTCCCACAAATCAAGCCATCAGCAGGAAGAACACTAAGTGGGAAATTAGTGTTACTGACAGAGAATGGGTGAGACAGACTACTAAAATCATGATGATCCTGCTAAAGTTAGTAACCAAGGATCTATTTTTACCAGTTTCCAATGGTTTCTAGAAGCTGCATGGTCGTGCACTTCAACGAAAATTTAAGGTGAGAAAAAATTGTAGTTTATTTTCTGTGTCTTAATTTGCTCTTCATTAAGATGCCTGGTAGATTTAATTTCTGTGAGGCATGAACGAATATCTCAGCTTTATGTTGTCACTGGACAAGGAGTAGCCTGCATACCAAGGCAATCTCCCTGCTGCAGCTCACAGCAGCTGATGGAGTAGACAGAAAAAGATTCCTGAAATACTATGGCTGCTCCGTATGGAAAAGGCTGAGTGACTCTGTGGGATGTGTCCCCACAAAAGGCAAGAGAGGCTTCAGAGGCTTCATAGTTGCTTTGGTCTTGGTCACTTTTCTCCTTCTTGTATCTCTTTGTGTGAATTGTGTAAGGTGGAAAGCAAAGATAATGACACGGGTAGGGAGTAGTGGAAACAGGGCACAGCTACCTCAATTTCCTCCATGTGTAAAATCAAAGATAATGATTCTGTACTGGAAAGGGGGTAAAGTTGAGACAAATTAGTATGTGGTGAGTTCTTACTATAAGAGTTTGAAATAGCAGCAGGTGTTTCTAGAAGAGACTACATGGCTCAAAAGGACAGTGTCATACCATGCTGCGTGCACGCTACCGTGGTGGAAGAAAGGAGACACTCTTCTGATTCACAAAACAAAATTAAGTACATTATTTGTCCATTAAAAGTAAACAAGGAAGATCCCTGGGGATGATATATTCATGGTTTCCAATAACATTGAAGTAGTGACTGAAAGGCCATATCTTGCTCATTGCAGGGACATTTCAAGAGGTGGAGGCCATTGATGGTGGTGTGTTGGGGAAAGGAGTAGGGACAGGCATGCCAGGCAAATCTCTGCAGTTGCAGAAGACACAAAATTGCACCCACTCTGTACCAGGGTGGCCGAAGTCACCACTCTCCAATGGCATTTGCACCTCAGCATTCTCCAACCGCAGCCCTCCGTGCTGCACCTCAGCCAGGGGTGAACATACCTGTTTCATATCGATATCAGGTGTCTCCTCCATGTAATGTTAAAAGTGCAAGTGGATGAACCTCAGGTTTCACAGCACGCCTTCTTAAACGTCACTCATTTTTGGCAGCTTGGGCAGTACTGTATCATACTCATATCTCTCTACCAAAAGCCTGGTGTCCTGCTTATATCAGTTTTTATCCTACAGTCCAGGAGTTCTCCAGACAGCTGTGTAACTTCTGCTGGTCGTTGCTCATGATGCAACAATCCAATAATTTGATGAATAATCAATTAAAAAGGCAGGAAACCCAATTCTGTGCCCTATACAGGACAGCTAAGAACTACGCTACAGCAAGGAAATTCACTACTCTTGGCTCCACATGTACTCTGAATGCTGGAGCAGTACAGTGCTAGCACGAGATTATGCTCTCTGCAACTGTACTGTTGGGAGGGGGGATAGTCCTGTTGCACTTGACATCATACTGTATTCTGCCATGCAGTATAAGAGAGTTAACAATGTACAGCATATATAAATGAAAATATGTTAGTGCATTTCATGCCTACATGTCTCCCAGCTTTGCAAATGGGTGCTAAAACAGAACTGGATCAGATCAGGGTATGCTGGTCAATTCCCAGAAAAAAAAGTGAAAAAGAAAGACCTACATTTATGTGGAAGGAGATCCTCGCTGCTCTCAGATGTAGCTTGGGGATACAATAACACACTATAGATTAGTTTTAGAAACGTCTGTGCAAGTAAATCCATAGCAGGGCTATGCAGTGTGACAGGCATTGCTGTGTGAAACCATGGATCAAATTTTTAGTAACTATCTGTGTAATGGTGTCCTTTCTGAACAGAGAAACTCCTCTGGTGTGCAACCACTCATGGTCTGTAATTCAAAAACCCTCTACCCTGCTCTAGCCTAAAGCACAGATATTAAAGATTAAAGAACATGTACTCCTGTTTATTTTAGCTGAGCCACTGAGGTAGCTGAGACCTTGAGACCGTTACTGATGGAAACTTAGGTACTAGAGAAATGAGATGGAACCAATTAAATACAGTATAGGTGAGATGAAGCTGGAGTATTTTGGATTCAAGTCACTGACCAGTTGGACACTTCCCTACAGTGTGTCCTCTCTGACCACTCCGACAGTATAATACTGGCTGTCCACGTAAATTGGACTGGAAAAGGAACAAATTCTATGCTAAGTGAAGGTGTGTGGCTGAGCAGCGACGAAGATGTCCAGCCTGTCGGAGAGGAGGGATTAGAAACAGATTCTGCAGCAGCAGATACGTATCACTGCACTGAGAAACGGTGAAATAGTGAAAGAAGAAACTGAAATATGAAGCTGGCACAACTGTGCTCAGCAATTCTGGTATTGGCAGTATTGTAGGGTGGGTTGGGAGAAAGGATAGTCCAGTGATTCGGAAGACGTGGCCTTGGGCTGCTGTTTTTGCACCAAACGTTGTAACCATTGGGGCTTTCATCCCATCAGGAAAGGTTCTGAACAAATCCGAGCTTCTAACAACATCCCTGTTGGTCATGTGGCCTTTCTCTAATGACAGCTACTTTTGATCTACTAATTAGCCCAATCTTACTCCATTTAACACGACACTGTTATTGGTACAATATGCTGCTGTTTCTGTAAGAATATCTTGTAATACCTTATCTCAGACGAAATATGCATGGAAAAATATCTCTACAGTTACCTCTATTATATTTTTAACACTACCAGAGAATTAAATCCCATCTTCAACTTTCTATGATCTCTGACATCAATTAGGCTCCAATTCTGTAATTCTGTCTTCACTGCATGTTGTGTCAGCTACTCTGGGCTGTCACCATGGGCTGATGTGAGACACAGTTCACCCTCTGAGTTTGGTGAGTAGGGACATCTCTGCAAACACTGACCCGTGAGTATTTTAGCTGGGACAGAGCATTGCTCTGGCAGAGCTACACTGTTTCTGTCACCCAGGCAAGGCAGTGGAGGGGTCCTCTGGCTGGCTGTGCATGGTGCTGTGCCCTGGCTTCTACGTGAGCATTTTCTCATCTTTCCACAAAGAACGAAAATCTTCGCAGTGCAAATTTTCCCAGTCAAGCTCTAAATGGGCTCCTGGGTGATGTGCTCTCTAGTCATTGGCTTGAGTGGCCAGCATTAGTCTGAACATGGACAAGGAAATTCACGTCAGCCAGACTGTGTAGCGGTCGGCGTCCCCCCATGTGCTGGTGTGGCTTGAGAAACAGCTTTATGTAAAAAGTCAGTGGATGCTCCATCTCTTTTGCCCTCCTGTTTTGCCTTCATCCTTGAGGACAGAGAAAAGGACTAGAGTGAGGGAAATGGTAAAAAGGTGAAGAAAGCAAAAGAAATTCTTTTTTTTTTTACTCTGTTGACTGGCTTTGCTGTACTTTGCAAGAGGGTAAATGCATTTTGCTACATGATTCAGGGTTCTGTATTGGAGAATATTTTCAATGTTTCTTTCCAGTGGGAGGGAAAGAGGAAGGTCATCCCCCTATGTTTCCAATCATCTCCTTTTCCTGGCTTCAAAAATCATGAAATGATAGAGGTGACCTGGAGATTAATGGGATTGAGTCAGCCAAAAACCAACTCCTGTTTTGGTGAGGGCTTCTGGGTGAGATAACTGAAACAGTTTCTTTAGATTTATCTAGCTGTTAAATGCAGAATCCTTTGTTAAAAATTTCTCACTGAATACTGGTTTGTCAAAGGGAAAAAATCCTATATCATTCATTGAAGATTTATTTATATACAGTTGCGTTTCTGACAATGAGGGAACCAGAAGGAGGTATGCAATAGCTCAAACAGGGCTGCTTTCAAAGTTACAGACCATCTGTGCACCGGCAGCTTGAATACTACTTTCTTTGGATGCTCATACCTCTGACTGGATGCTGCTTTGAACAAATTAGGGTTTGTTCAAAGTTTAACCCTTATCCCCCGGCAAAAAAATTCTAGCTGGCAAATAGAAATACAAGTAGTTACAAGGGCACTGATGTTACTCAGTTCTTCTAGGTGTGTCAAGTTCAAAGAATTTATTTGCTTAATATAAAGAAATTTTTATTTAGACCTATAAAAAACTCCCAAGAATTGCATTTTAGAATACAGCCACTTGAAAAATAAAATTTAAAATGTCACTGTTCCTAAGAGCTGAAATCAGCTGCTGTAGAAACCTTAATGCTTCATCATTTAACAAATTAAAAACATTGATAATATTAATGGAGGCTTCATCACTTACCATGTTTCATTAGTTAAAATACTCATTCTTCTTGTGCCTTGAAGAATAAGAATAATTGCTTTAGTATTGTTTCGATTTCTCATCATAACTTTGTAGAGCTAAATCAGCTAGCTAGCTACTGCTGAACTGTAGCAGAGTCACTGGGCTATAATATTAAGCCCAGGTGATGCTAATTAAAGGTAACTGCTAATTGAAGTTTGCTTTTGGTGTCTCAGTTTTTGCTTCTATGGCTGTGAATATAAAGGTTTCATTTTCAACCTGGATTACTCAGGTAATGAATAGCACGTGAATGAGGCAGAAATGATATTAAAAACCACCATTATTTCATTCACATGCACTGTGAAAGGGGATTTCTTTCAGCTTCCAGTAACTGCCATTTTTTTCTCTAAGGATTATATTTTTTCCTGAAAGATCTTGCTAGACCTTTCATGCTTTTTGTAATGATCATCATTTTTAGAGCATATGGATATAAAGCTACATAGTATTTGACTGCTTTTCACTTTCCAGTGCCTGTGGCCAGGTACCTATTTTAAGCCAGGTCAATACGGAGCAGTTTTTAGCACAAGTCTGGAGCAAGATGAATACGTGTCTTTTGTACCACAGTGCATCACCTTACCTACTTTGCTACTGGTCCTTGTAGCAAAAGATGAGCAGTCTCCTAAAACTGAAGTTCAGGAAAGTCGTGAGGGATGAGAACAAAAAGCCCCAGATTTAGCAGATTGCCTGCTTTTGGAAAGTGAACACAGGATTCGTGTCCCTTTGAAAAGTCTGTCCACATCGAGCAGCAATTTAACTAGCTTTCTGAGAAGTAAACAGTAGGATGAGTAAACGTGAGAACATTCTGTTAGTGAGATCTCAGTGTATAATTCATGATAGGTTTTGATACTGAATAGTTCTCAAGTGCAGCAGGAAAACATGTACCTACGATAGATATGGCATGCTGAGAAACAGGGAGCTATTCTGGCCAGCAGTATGGTCTGAAAACACTTCCTCCACTCCACATGGGAGGTTTTTGTGAGAGAAGAAATAAATCCTAGCCAACAGTTTGCTGAAACAAATGGTGGCAGTCTTTAAAACAAACAGTCCATTATGGAGTGAAAAAAAGATAAAAATTGTTTTCCTGGACCTGAGAAGTCTTTGATTTAATCTCCCTTCCCCCCCCACCACCCTCCCCACCCGGAAATTGATACAATCTTTAGGTTGCAAGAGACAGACTTATTCTGGGAAAGGAGTATTTTGCTTGGGTCTGGAATCATGCTGTGGTCATCGAGATCATTATTTTGTACAACCAGCATCCTTTCTCCATTCTCTCCAAGTCCCTTAAACAGGTCCTCTGCTCTGCTGCTGTTTTGTTCCCAGGAAATCGTTCTGTCCTGAGCTTCATGCTCACAAGTGATAAAACCACCTTCTCTTCCCGAACCCGAGCTGCTGCCCAGGGTGGCTGTTCATCAGGCTGAGGGACCCTCAGGGCTGCAGGGGCCCGTGAAAGCCAGACACTCTTGAAGACGCAGCCAAACATACATGGATTTTGATAGCAGCAAGTGGCACAGAACTATCTTAAAATCAGTCACTAGTGATATGTGTTCAGAAAATAGTTCTCTCTGTACCCTAAAGAGATTTTCTGTGTGCTATCCCATCTATAATAGAGACATCCCGTTAAAAAAACTTGCTGCAATGCAAATAAGAATCCTTTTCACATTACATTTTGTACTTATAAGGGACCCAAGAAATGTCTATGTTTTTTGAAACAAACAACACAGGCTCTGTAAAATAAAGGATCTAGACATTTTTCTCAATATCACCACATCTACTTGTTTTTATCTTTTTCTTTTTCTTAACTTCATAGAGAAATTGGTATTAAGATACATTTTTTCGTCCTTCTTGAAAACAGCAGTAACAAGGGCAAAAGCAGAGTTCATTCTCACAACTGAAAGCCTGGCTGTTTCACTTCCAGTAATATTTCTTTTGCAGAAAAGCTTATGCATAAAAATATCTTTTCCCAAAGTTAACATTTCAGCAGTAATTTGAGCAGATAGGTGCTGTTCGTAATTAGTGCTGCATTTTGTATTGACTGCTGTGCCAGTGGAAGTTTGTGACATCAACTACATTAGTTATGAATCTCTTTCCATGTATAGGCAATTGAGGGGATGTATAATGTTGAGCGAAAAGTGCCTCCTGAGGACGTAGGAATGTTACTGTTGAACCACAGGTATAAAGTGATGAAATAGCTAAAACCCTCACAGGATGTCACCCTGACGCATTAGGCAAACAGGAATGTAGGCGGCTCATGATGCAGGCAGATGAGAGAAAAGGGGGGGGAATAAAAAAAATAATTCATTTGGAAATTTCCAGCTGTAGTCTTCTCTTAGATGCATTTATGTTTTAAATATGCCCCCAGTCATGCTAGCTACGGAAACGTTCACTGCCGTATGTGCGGCAGTAACAAACAGTTGATCTTTTTGGATTCTTTGTAAGACACACTGAAGGGAATATTTGAATATTGTAATTAAAAGAAGTCCCTTTTCTCTTTTACCATTCATGAGTATTCAGCCTTTTCTCTAAGGGACCAGTTCAGTAGAATGCATGGATAACTTTCGCACCGCATTGCAGAAGCTTCCTATAAAAAGGACTTGAGGTTTCTTTCATCATTTTCTCATCAGCCACACACAATGATTTCAATCTGCAGTTTCGCATTAAACAAAGGTGGAACAAGGAGCATTCTTCTCCTTATATTCACCAGCCTTCAAAGGACACTTTCAGAACGGAGAGGGCACTGGCAGAAACCCTGTGTGATTTCTGCCTGGCTATTCCTTTTACTCTGATGTGTCTCCCCCGGGCACTTCCATCCCCTCTCCTCTGCTCCTTCTGCCCCTGGCACTGGCTGGGCCTCCCACTGCTGGCGACTGTCCCCACAGGGGTGGGACAAACCAGGTCCAGAAGCACTACTGACAGCGTGACTGCAGTGTAATAACTGCAAATGTTTATACCCCTTTGGCACTGTGGTGTTTTATCGTTCCAGCTCAGTGGAAACATATGGAGAGAATTGTCTGAGCGACCACAAAGTTATCAGCAGGGAGCCAGCATCTCCCCATGACAGCCACGTGTCTCCTGTGGTTCTATTAGGGAGGGATTTCTGGTGATACTCAACCTGAGAACCGATTTGCTTTAATGAAATGGACACCAGAGGTGAGGAGGGGACGGAAGAGGCAAGCAACCTTTCCACGTTCGCTTGTAATGGTGGGAAGGGAGAGTTGAGCTTGTGGTGAGTAAGTGGCTGGTTCAGAAGAAAAATTTTGCATACTAGAGATATACTCTGTTTTGTGTCCAACCTCTTTTCTGTGCTTGCTTACACTTAGAAGGATCTTCTATGCTTGCACACAACTGCCTTCCTATGGTTGTGCTAAGGCACACACCACTGTGGACGTGCACCGTGCTATACGAGCCCCTTGGCTGTGGTTCAGCGTAAAGTCATCACACGGCATCATGCTCTCTGTTTGCTGTAGGCACGTAGAGCTCTTCCCTTTTCGGAAAGTCTCCCTAATTCTAGTGGGAAACCAAAACAGCCCATGTCGATGGCAGACCTAGGTAATTGCTGCACAGCCTGCTTGGATTAGCCGGCATGTAATGACTTAATTAACTCAGTCAGTTGGAAGATCCCCTTCACTAAGATGCCTTGGATAAGTCGAGAAAGTTGAGCGGGAGTGGTGTTTGTTCTGAAACTAGAAATAACTTTAGGCTCTATGAGCAAAATCAGAGAGCACATTGGGCACTGTGTCAGGCAGAATTTTATGTGAATATGTCTGGTCAGCAGGATGAGTGTGTTGGACCAGCATATGCTCTCATTGAGAATGAGGTCTCTCTGTGTTTATGTAAATAAATAAAGAGAAATACATCGTCTCCACAGAGCTTTATGTCTAAATACTGCAGATCAGCTTTAATGGAAATAGAGAACAGATTTACGTAAGGCTGGTGAGAGCAGCAGGGAGCGCACGCTGCTTTTCTGACTCTCCAGCCACCACTGTTTGAGCAGGTTCTGTGTCAGTAAGTAGGACCCAGAGAACGGCAGTGATGGGGTTCTCATTGCAATGGCTGGCATTGCTCTCCAAGTTGCAGATGGGTTTTACTCAGATCAGCTTCTGGCAATGCTGACTCTGAAGGCTGACACAATTAAGAGAGGAACTGTGAGATAATTTGTGCAGAAGTATAGATTTTTCATGCAAGTGTGCATGTGTATGACTACATACTGTGGTCAAAAAGGGGATGCGAAACCCTGTTTGGGGGATGTAGGTGTGCCAGTATGAAATGTCCTTGTTCTACAACTGTAACATTAAGGAAAGAGCCAGCAGACCTAACGGTTCTCTGCAAAGAGCCTCTATAGCTAACTCTGGATCACCATTTAGACCACCCTGAAGGTGGTCATTCCAGTGATCACTTATAATCACTTGAATTGCTTAGCTTTGAGAAAAAGTTCCAAAATTTTGTGAGTCTTGAAAGAATTGGCAAATGAATTAGGACCTACTTTGTCACAATTATTTTTAATGGCACAAGTGTGACAACAGTAGAAAATCAGTGCCTTGCTTAATTTCTTAAAAAATGAGGAATTAAAAACTGTTCCTCAAACAGAAAAAGAATAGTGCATTTTTACTACCATCTGTTGAATACATGTTTTGAGAACCAGGAGTTTCTTTTTCCAGCCACAGATACCTGTGAAGTTCTTTTCCCTATTCAATTAATTATTTACTTTTTAAAAAGAAGAGGGAAAGACGAATCTGCTGGCATCAGCCATTATCTTTCAAAAGCTGCAGTTAAAAACCAAAAGTTGCCAGCCTGCAAAATCCCAGCCTTACAGATACTGTTTTTCGTAGAAAAGAACAGAGGCATGACAAGCAAATTTACTATGGAATCAGGAGAACCAAGTGAACTGTGAAGGCAGTGAGTCCATCACATGAAATCTCGAGGAGTGCAACCAAAGCTTGGGTGACAAAAGCTTCCAAAGGTTTTGCACCTGGAGCTGCTGATCATGCTGATATGGCCACACATCTCAAGGAAGGACTGAGTAAGTTTAGAGATGGGCAATCTGGATGGAGCATTCCCATTTCACGACAAGAATACTGAGCTCAAAACAGATTGTTATGTACTGTGCAAAAAAATGTGGAATCCATATTCCATAAGAAAAGTCACAGAGTCCAGAAGGTCATCCAAGGGTGGAGTAGAAGAAAGGGCTCTAATGAAGAAAGAAATGAAATGGAAGTGTTGGGCTTGGGTTTCTCAGTGTCTTTGGTCAAAGAGGAATGAACTAGGAGCAGTATGCTGGAAGTGCAGGAGAGTCAGAGTGACAAGGGGCACATCAGAGTCCCTTTCATATGGAATTTCTTGGGGATTGCGGAGCTTTCCACATGCAATTCAGAGCCTCTAAACAATCACCAGTGAGGGTGCCAGCTCCCCTGCTGCGATGGACTGCAGCAGGGATGGCCGGAGCAGCCCAGAGCCCGGGGTGTTGGTAGCATCAACCATTTCATCTCCTGAGGTCAGGCACCTCAGAGGAACAGGCAGCTTCAACTGCACCGATGTGCTGCTCACCAGGAGACCTCCGTGACTTGCATGTCCTGCTGTTCATCACTGAGCTGGATGGAAGCTGGAAGGTGTATTTTCCTGCTAAACCCAGGACCTGCAGTACATTGCACCACAATGAAGACTGCTATAAAAGTGAGAGGGAGGACTTTCCTGACCTCCCAGTGCCTACACTGGGTCTCTGAGCAGCTTTTAATGTGTTTTGCCATTCTGCTTTCAGTGACTTCAGCTGCCACACTGGAAGTGCTGAACCTCATGCATCCTCTGACATGGGTGTCCTTCCTAAATGCTCCTGTACACCCAGAACAAAGAGCCATTCAGGAGGGAGCCTGTGTGCAGCACCTCTGAATAAAAACAAGGTTTCTTTTTTAAAAATAACTAAGATCTGGATGAGGCTGCCAAAAAAATCCACTGCTACACAAAGCAGATAGAAACTAGAGGGAGAATCTATACGTTCCACCTTTCTATAGCACCAGGAGACCTGAGCTATTGGCTGTAATGGTGCTTCCCTGCGGCTGGACCACGCTCAAACGTGAGCACATCTTAATGTTGTAAAACCTCACTCCAGAATGGGGAGATGCCTATCCTTGTTATTCAATATATCAGTATTTTGATATCCAAAACCAGATTTGAACCAGTTCTCAACCTTCTCTGTCAGAAAGATCTTTCATTGAGGGCACGCATGTAAAATTCTAGTTCAGTGTAACAAGGAATGATGTTACATTTCATACCACCATTTTTTACTACTTCTGCAGAAAGGGAAAAATCATGTTATTATGTTAAATACAAATGCTTGATCTTCAGCCCTGTAATGAAACTCATTGCTCAGAAACTAAACATATAAACAAAGAGCAGCAAAATATTTGCTGAGCATGGCGTATATAAAGAATGTAAAATATACAGCATGTGCACAGAGTTTCTTCATTACATCAAATTAAGTGGAAGGTGTACATATTTTTCAGCATAATTTCATTGTGTTCTTTGGTTAGACATCTGCTATAACCCTAAGGACAAACCAAACTAGTATTTGTAATTAATCCCCTGAAATTCATGCATCAGAGTTGTAAAACAATCTGGCTGCCATTGCAAGAAAAAATATTGTTAAAAAGGCTACCTTGGATTCCAACTTTTAAAGGTTTCCTCCGTGAAAATATTTCCAACTTATTTTGCCAGTTTGGAGAGAAATTGGGTAAGTTGCATTTCTCAGCAATACTGGAGTAATGTCTGTGTTGCAGTGCATAGAAAGTTAATTAAAATCTTCACACTAATTCTTTAGAAATATTGGGATGTTTAATATATGTAGTTTTATTCAAGAGTGAAGTTTGAGCTGAAAGTGTTCCCTCAAGGAAAGGTGTGACAACTACATCGTTTTCAATTATGGCATCAGAGGCATTACCATAAAAGACCAGAATATTTAGATACTTCACCAATAAAACATTGCGGACCTCAACTCTACATTACATTTCAATGCATTAACTAATTGCTTTCAACAGGCTGCTTGTTTCCCTGGCCTCCTATCCCCAGTTTATATAGGTGGAATAAGATTTGGTTTCTGTAGAACCTGAGAAACTATCTGGCCTTAATTGTACTTCATGTTAAAAGAAGAGCAATGAAGATGGTGAAGGGCCTAGAGCACAAGTCCTATGAGGAGCAGCTGAGGGAACCGGGATTGTTCAGCCTGGAGAAGAGCAGGCTGAGAGACCTTGTCCCTTTCTACAACTACCTGAAAGGACGTTGTAGCGAGGTGGGTGTGAGTCTCTTTTCCCAGGTAACAAGTGATAGGGTGAGAGGAAACAGCCTCAGGTTGTGCCAGGGGAGATTTAGTTTGGATATTAGGAAAAACTTCTTCACTGAAAGGATTGTCAAGCACTGGAACAGGCTGCCCAGGGAAGAGATGGAGTCACCTTCCCTGGAGGTATTTAAAAGACATATGGATGTGGTGCTTAGGGACATGGTTTAGTTTTAAACTAAAACTTGGCAGTGTTAGGTTTATGCTTGGACTCTATGATCTTAAAGGTCCTTTCCAACCTTAATGATTCTATCAACAGTTGGAAAGCTTTTGGTGAAGGTGAAGCAAGACCTGGTGAGGTTGCCATTCAGCTTGGGGGGACAACCCTGAAAAAATCCACATGGGAGTTCATGCTTTTCCACACTGAGACTTTCCACATCTATCTTTAAAAAAAAAGAGAGGGTGAGAGGAGTTGTTACTGGTGACTCTTCTTTCCACGAGCTTGCTAGGGCAAATGAAAGTGTCTGCCTCAAGCCTGCATGAGAAATAGAGAAACGGGATTTGCTTCTGTGGGTTTGCCCCAGAATTTCCATGGGATAATGGCGTTGCATTTTATTGTTGCTGGCAACCCATGTGCCAAGCAATATTATAGCTATCTGTTCTGCAAGAGGACAGGATTAGCTAACCTGAAAGTGCCTCAAAAGCCAGAGAAAGAACCTGGAGAGCTGGAAAGACTAGCAGTAATAACGAGGGGTATTAACAATGACAGAAAAGTAGGTGAGTTTTTTCCTAGTCCAGAAACCACGTAGTGCTCAGGTGAAAATTGTTCTTCGGTGTTAAATAGTTTTCAACTTTTGCTTTACGTGTCCTCTGTGTCTATTTTTGCTACAGAGCACATTGCTCGAACAATACAGCAAATGAAGGACGTGTCTTTGGATCCTCTGGGAAAGACTGAGGTGCCTGAACACGAGTGTCTAGCGCTATTTGAGCTGCCCTTGCTTTTCTGTCTTACTTCCAGTGGCTGATCCAGAAGGGCGACTGCTTTCCCAGAGGTCCAGTGTCATATCTGACAGCCCTGCAAGGAGGGCTCAGGTACCCAAAGGCACATGAAATGGCATTAAATGGGCATGTTTAGGCACACCAGCCACCATCTGTGTTTCAGAGCTCTTACTGAAACACTTCACCCTGCGTTAGCAAGAATACAGACACCTTCTTTACGCTCCACAGCAGCCACATGAACCGCTACCAAGACCAGGCAAAAACTGCTGCCTGCTCATCCCTGCTGCTGGTCTCTGGTGGCAGTGCCAGCTCTGCTAGTGGGTGTCGGAGAAGGATACCCTCCCTCCAGCGTCTCATGATGATGGGATGATCCAGTTGTGCTGCGAGTTTCATTTTCTTTGCAATAATTTGCCCGAGTTTTATTAATGATTTGACCTATCGGGACTTAGTGTCAGACTCTGACTTCCACAGCCCCCCTAAAACTCTTAGGGCTGGTGAAGCTCTCTCGAGATGCACAATGCCCCAGAAAGAATGTTCAGGGCACTGCAGACAGGTGGCCATGAAGAATACCCCTGAGCTTGTTCCCCTTGCCACAGGAAAGCCAAGCAGATGCCAACTGATTTGGACCGACATTTAAAATCATGTTGCTTTTACCTTTTTTTTAAAGCATTGGCAGAGCAGAAGCCACATAAGCAGGTGTGAGGACCCCTCGGCACAGACAGCACTGGAAGGCAGCGGCGGGTGGAAGACGTCAGTGCTGTGCTGGCTGCAAAGCCTGCAAGGAGCAACCAGGGGCATTAAGGGCCCTGTTTCCTTTTTAGGAAAATTATTAATGACCATGAGAAGAAAAAGTGATTCAATACTGAAAACTTGCTGCGCACCAGCTGTTGTTTGGAGACGGATTCAACTAAAAAGAGCAACACAAACAGTACAGTGAATTTACCTCACTCAATCCATCACCTGAGCCAAGACGCAGTGCTCTTGCTCTTTGCTCTGTTTCCAAGTGTTATTCTACATTGTTCCTTTCACTGACAACTTACTTGTGCTCAAAAGAACTATTGTTTTCACTTGAACAGAACTAAAACAATCCAGAAAATGGGACTGAAAGCCCAGAGCAACAGCACACAACTTCAGAGGTGAAATTAATTTAACCCAGCTTGAAATCCTGCACACCAGCCCCTTTTAGTGTAAGGGTGATTAGAAAATGTAAATTGCGTGGGCTGTCCTACATACCTGAATTTTCCATCTGATTTTCCTCCCTGATGTCTGGATAAGAAAGTTCACTTCTGCTTGTAGGGCACAGGAGCTCTCGCTGAGTCAGGGAAATCCCTGTTAATGGTGAAAAAACAGTGGAAGGCAGTATCTGGTCTGTGCTAGAAGTCCACAGTACGCTGGGGAAGCTGCCTTGTCCTGGATAAAGGTAGAAAACAGTTTGCGTTGTGATTTCTGAACACTACTTTGAAGATATTTCCTGGACTTGGTGTCCACATTCAAACAACAGGACATCTTTGTGATCTTTGTGTGTTTGGTTTTTTTTCTGGAGTTCATGGCTGGTGGTTAAAGAGTGGCTGTGGTCGCTGCATGCCAGCAAAATTAGGACCGGTGCTGGGACTATTTCTAAGCTTTATGACTGTGAGCTGTGTGGTTCTCATTTTTGAATTTGCAGACACTTTCAGAAAAATCTTTACATTCACATTCATTACTTTTTCCTTCTTCTAATGGTAACAGCCTAACATTTTCAATTCTCCTGTTTAAGAATTACATTATTCAAGTCTCTTACATAACTTCAGTTGTCACTGTAGAGGGAAGATTTTTATTAGGTATAGTGGTTTTGTTTTGTTTCTTGTTCTGTTTCGTTATGGATTTCAAAATAACCACAGTGTATGAAAACTCACAAGCAGAGCAAAGAAAGGAGTGTGTGTGTGTGTGTGTGTCTGCTTTATCCTAGGCCCAATCTTCCTCCTTCCAGTGGTAGCTGTGAGTTCCTGTGGAATTTATAATCTTCACATGAGTTTATTTATTTTGCACACAAACCCTATTCATGGCTTCCTTATTAAAAAAAAGTTTTTACAGTTTTTTTATAGAAGTTGTTGTCTTAACAGTTCTATATGCTATTAAGGATCTTTATTTTCTTTAGAATAATTTTTTATTAGCCACCTGGTGTAATACAGTAAACATTTTTTTTGAAAATAAAAAACAACTCTCAGGAAAAAAAAGAGATTTAAACATAGGAACCAGAAGAAAATCCTTCCTCTAACTTCCTCCACCCAATATTCATATTCTACGTTGTGGAATAATCACGGAAGAGAGCTGGAAGATCTCCTCAAATAGTCCTCCCACCATATGGGAGCTGGTAGAAGCAAATCTACAGAGGAATTGTTTAATGTTTTCTCTTCTTGGTTTCACAGATACTTTTTAAGCCTTGGCAGCTGCTGTGTAATTAAGCTTTACTTTCTTGTGGCTTGAAGAGCAAAAAGTGAAGTGTTAAAAGTATCGGCCTGTCCTCGACACCTGCCTTCTTGCAACCAGGTTCCTAGTCCATGCTCCACGCTCAGGAGCATGTAGCTGTTCCAGTTTCTGCTGCTAAGCCCGATCCTCCTCTATGCCATCCCTTGGTGATCTCACTACGGGTATTACAGTCATATCATGAATCTCTCTCCTTCCCTTCCTCCTCCACTGTAGGTCAGCCACCCTCACAATGTGCAAGGCGTTGCCTATTGACAAATCACTGCCAAATTCCATTAGAAAACCCTTTGATGATGGGTTTCCAGATCTCTTCACATTCCCGTGTAAGTATCTGTCATTCAGACCCCTTTCTGCTTTGCTGCTTGGTGTAATAATTTTGAAGCAGAAATAAAAATAGCCTGCACTGCTACTATTGCCTCTGCTCCCCTCTGCCCTTTGGGTCCCTGAACCACCATGAAAAACCTAAGTCTGCAGCATTCTGCTTACAGACTCGTGCGGCGGGATAAGTGGACACTGGTTGCTGCTACCTGCAGCAACCACAAAAACAAAACACACAGGTGATCAGCCTCCACCTGCGAGAAGCAGACCTTTAGCTCACTTGTGTGTGGGCCGCACGAAACATGGTTCATGTCAGGGAGAGGCACTGCTCCTTGCGTTGTCAGTCGGGTGCTCCTCTTTGCAAAAGCGGGGAACTTTCTGCACCAACCTGGGTCTTTCTAAAATGTGTGGAAAGCTCCTGACGGCACAGGATCTGCGCAAAACTTTCTAGTTATTTGTGCCTTTGTGTGTTGGGGCCATCAAAGCTAATGATGGCAGGAATGAACAGCCCTGAGAATAAGGCACAGTATGTACCTGGGGACTTGTTTGGTGACTTTGCTGCAGCAGAGCATAAAACAGTAGTAAGGGAAAGCTGTGTGTAAACCTTGCCTGCTCAGCTGCTGGGAGACTGAAATCCTCTGATGCCCAAGCTGGTAACAAAGCGGTTAGGGAAAATGAGACCTTTGTGCAGCTGTGCCATGTCAAACAGCAACTTTGCTCCTGCGGACTGCTCCGGCTATATTCGATCAACAGCAGAAGTACGGGCTCTCTCAGACCTCCCCTCAAAGGAGGGACTCCAATTTTGGATAGAAAATTCAACCACTGAAACCATTTTACCCAAAATAAGAGATCCCATCAGACACATGCTGGCTGTATGAGAAACAGAAGCATAATTGAGAGCATCAAGCCAGCACGTTTTCTTCAGCCATAGACAGTCTAAAGGCGGCAGCCTGTAAAGTTTTCTTTAGAGCTAACAGGAGACACGGGCTGTCAACTAATCCAATCACTCTATATCTCAGTTTTGTCACTCATAAGTATTGTTTAAGATACTAGGTGCTAAAAGTAGGCTAATTTTCATAATATTATGAAAAGCTGCATTTAATTAATGAACTTAGTAGTTAACTTAATTTTAAAACACTTTAAACAAGAAAACCAGAAATGTGTTAATTCAGGTACACACCAAAATGTATATTAAAATCATTTAAGAAAGAAATGGCCGATCCCCACCCTTAGCACCACACAACATTGCAGAGCACCATCACAAGAAATGACTGGCACATCTGCAGGAAGACAAAGGCTGGAGGGGTTGCTCCAGTGTATGGAAGGAAAGATGCAACTTGCCCAGAACACCTGCTCTCTATCTGCTATTGATTTTAACACAAGAAAAAAAGGTTGTTGCTCTAAAAGACTCTCTGAGAGGTTTGCCTGGAGTAAGCCATAAAAACCAGCTAGTGAGCCTCCCAACACAGATAAGATACTGAACCAACTAAGCAATGTCACACTTTTTAATGTCTGTAATTTTGGCAATCCGTTTCCTTGTTTTACATTTTTGCAGCCTTGCTTCGCTGTTGCACTCTCCTGTGTCCTTATGTGAACGTACCGTGTCATCTTCACATCCTCCCTAGGAATAAAGCTACCCACAGGTGAGCTGGTGAACAGCACGACATTGTGCTACCGCCAGCTTGCCAACTTTTAAAGGCCAGGCACTCTGGCAGTGCTCAGCACAGCGTTTCTCAGATTACTGCTCCAGGGCATGCAGAGGGTAGCAGGGTGTATTTCCACTAAGCTCTCTACTGCCTAACTAATTAATAAAGTGGAGGAGTGAGTCAGTGTGGAAGAGGCCTCTTCTGGGGATTGATGTTAGTGAAGAAATTCCATACAGGAGAGTACCAGTGTTCCCACCTCCTGTGTGGGAATCATCCAGGCTCATGGGAGTGGCATCTTCCACGGTGGAGCCCCTGTTTGCCCAGCCTAGCTATTCAGTCCTTGTCCCAGCTGTTAGTGAAGCTGCTGGAGAAATGAGTGGGAGACAGTAGCACCAAGCAAGGGGTGGGGGCAGGGAGAGGTGCTGATCACACTCTGCTGCACGAGACAACCTGTTAATGGTATGCCCCTGCTGTATCTATTTCTAGCCTGCAGTGAGTGATGAGAGAACCGAGAAACTCCTGCTTATTCAGGTCCCTCCTTGGAAACTAGAGCAGGTATCTGAGAGTATGAATTCTGCTCTGGCCACATTTGCTAAAGACTCCTTTTGTGTGATGCTATGCCACAAAGAGATCCAAGAGAGAGGCCAGATCTTTAATGTAGTACTTTTAATCACTCAGCCACCTGCCAGGCTGGTCTGGGACCACCTGGAGTTCTTCTCGGTTGAGATTCAACTCAGAGAGTGCCTAAGTTTCTCTTAGACCTCTGAGTCTGGCAGGATGTGAGCAAGCAGCAGGGGCCTGAGGTGGTCGATGCCTCATGCCTGTCAGTGTTCAAGAGACAAATGCCATTAATAATATGTTTTAACTTTTGGTCAGCCTTGAAGTGGTCAGGCAGTTGGACTAGACGACCGTTGTAGGTCCCTTCCAACTGAAATATTCTGTTCTATTTTATTCTATTGTATTTTGTTCTGTTCTCTTCAAGTCTATTCAATTCACATACAACTCTCCCCAAACCCAAAATGACAGCTAGTGACTGGCTTTGCAAGAGACCCTTGCAGATCCTGCTTTGGTAGAGAACTGTGTATAGATTAGGGAAACTAAGAGTGGTGCCCAACACTATGAGCTGACATCTTTTGGGGCTAGAGAGCTCCCAGGCCCAAGCATATCTCCTAAGGTTGGCGCTTGGAGAGAAGAATGGAGCTGAGGTGGGTCTGCACAGTGCATGAAGGGGAGGCAAGGAGAGAGGCACAGGGAGGCACCAGCAAGTTAGTACTGCACCGCAATGAATAACGGTCTCATCAAAACCTGGGCTGCTAAGATTTCTACAGCTTTTTTAGAAATTGTAACCACCAGAGATGGGTGCCAGACTTTCTTGGAGGCTGGTGATGCTACTACACATGGGGGAAATGTGAACAACCATGAGGCACCTTCAGAGTCTGGCTATAACCAACTGTGCTAGTTAGCTCAGCAGGAACACAGATGCTTCTTCAGCAGGCCTTAGCTCCTTGTCATGACACGGCCAGTTCGGAGGACTTTCTTCATGGAGTCTGTCAAGATGGGTTTAAAAAGCCTTGGATCTTCACAGGCTGGATATCAGGCCAGAAAGTCCTTTCTCAGGATCCCTAGACTTTGAGGCAGCAGCGTTTGGTGCTGAGTTTTCTCTCCAGAGACTGGGAGAAGGCAGCAGACTGTGAGCCACCAGCATTTACTCAGTGGCTTGGATGCTGAAGACCTCAGAAGAGCGCTCATAAAAAAGATATGTTCTCATCAAGATGGATATTTGTTCCCGAGCTGCTTTATGTCAGCTTTTTGCTGTCTTTTTTCACTACTCAGATACATTGTTAAACATGATTCTTAGCCAGATTTTAGCTCTGCTATCTAACACCTGGATTTTTTTTTCCTCTTTGCAAAATCATGCCAGTTGCTGGGCAATCATTCACTCACTTTGGGGTTGTAGGCAGAAGATCTTAAAAACAACTGATGCAGCGCTAGAAACGGGAGAGCAGCTTAGCAGCCTGATACTGATGGAGGTTGGCAGGGGGATGCCAGTGAGAATTTGGTGGACTGGGGCATGAAGGCACAGAGGAGTTTGTGAGGCTTGGTGGGGACTGAGGCAGAGCCACCTCGAGCCGGCTGAATCCGTATAGCCTATAAGGCTAAGCTGAAACACAAGCCAGAGTGGAGACTGTGAGCAGGCAGCAACTCCGGGCTTGCATACAAACTCAGGGCTGAGCCTAAATAAGTGGATGTGTAACGTATGCCATGCAGGAGCTACAGTGACAGTAAAGGTGCAGATTTTCCTTGTGACCACCCGATGGAGAAAGGTGTGGGAGGGCACTAGAGAGGCAAGAAGAAATTAGGACTTCAGGGAGACCCACATGGAAGTCCCAGCCCTGCTGGAGACTACAGCTATCTTCAGTGGGGTAAATGTACGATCTAAATATTTAGACAAAGTTTAAAGAAATTGGTGGAGATAGATTTATACATGGAGCTTGAATTATTGCAATTAGTTGTGCTCTGTTTCATCAGTATACAAAACTGAAGCTACGCCACTGACTTCAATTATATTGCAAAGGGGTTTTTTTACCAATAACAATGAAAAACAGAATTTGACTTTCAATTCCTTTATGTAAAAATAGCTCTTGCATTAGATTATCCAATAGAAAAGTTGAACATTAAATTTTTTTACAATCTACACCACCTGTGAGCATAAACACGTTTATTATATATACGTCCTGGCTTGTTAACAGACATTGTAATAGTCTACACCCTGTTGATACAATTTTTCAGTCAGTGGGGTTTCTTGTGGTAATGGGCAAAAATGCAAAGTGTAATGAAAAACAAAGCAAAGGCCAAAAGTCACAGAAAGAACAAGGAAAAACTCTCATTTTTCTAACCACCTCAGGGGCTGACCGCGGTGTGGCATTACTGCCATAAAGGGTACAAGGATCTTCACTGTCTGCCAAGAGTTTTCTGATAAGTTGCAGAGGAAAAGCTACTTGATTTTGCTCATTTGCAGAGCAGAAACAGCAAGCTGAATTCTGCAGGGGTGAGAGACGTTGGAGAAAACACCTAGTTTCTCTCCTGGATCCTTTTCTGAAACAAAAAACAAAATAGAAACATCTTATCCTTCTAGCTGAGGAACAAAGTTATTCTGAAATTAAAAAACGCTGGCACAGATTTAACCTCTGATTTTGATCATAACTTTACTTCTGTAGGATTTTGGCCTGGAAGTTCAGTATGTAGGATAATAACAGAAATTATTGTACGAATAGCTGTGGAGTCTCTAATCCATCTGACAAAATTTTATTTCTCAAAAATTCCAAGCAATCATTCATAACACCTCCTCTCTCTGATAAAAATGCAATTCTGTCCATGATGAGAGCTGAGGTGCTGCAGGAAGAAAAGATTAAGAAATTTGTTTTTTCTTCAAAAGCAGTTTTAAAGAAGATGTTTGCCTAATGCTTATGTGCCATAATCCCATTTAGTTTTAAGACCTTCCCAAAGATGATTATCTGTCTTTGATTTTTGTGTAGCCCTCAGGAAAGCTACCTTTCAGCAATTCCCAGTGGTAAAATACTTAAAAATAATCTCCCTATCAACCTGAGGAAATCCTAACATAGGAAAATTATTTTTGCCCCTGTAAAATTTTCTCTCTGCTCGCAAGCTCTCTGACTACTTCCCTTTCATCTGGAGGGTGAGGCAGATTTGAAAAGCCTGTGTTGCTCTGGCAAAGTTTGGCAGCCTTAGCTAACTTGGCAGCTTCAGCATTTTTAACTGAAAGTTTAAGCCAGATTTGACTTTGTCTTTATTTTTAAATTTAAATCATCTTAATAACAAGTTCTTAATTTAAAAAGACAAAGCGAGTGTTAACATTTTTCTCTCTCTTGAGATCAGTGGCAGTATCTCAGTAAAACAAATTTTAAAATGTATTTGAAGAATTTCTTCTTGGAGGAAGCTTCTTTTCCTTTCTGCACCCTCCTTTGCTATGTATTGAATCCTAAATAGTTATCCAAGACCTGAAGGTAGAAGACTTGATTATACATATTGCAAAACACTCCTTTATTTCAACAGATACTTTTAGAGCCTTTAACTTCAGAGAATACACATTATTATGTACGCTGTATTGTGTACTCTCTACATTTCCATAGTGAAATGTCCATATATTCAGTTGATTTTGGTTCATTTCCTGTCAGTGGCTTAGGGATTCAGTGGTGGTGATGCTCGGTGTCTTGGAGCCTTAATTCATCCAGTCTTCATTACATAAGCTTAACTGTCAGCCAAGAAATAAACTTGGTGGCTGAATCAGAGTCTGAAAAACTCCTAAAAAATGAAGTAATTCAGGGTAAATGCTGATGCTGTTTCAACCCTGTGACCGTTAAACTCACGTTCTGTAGGTTTATAAGTAACTTTCACTCTTTGGCAAAAGTAATGATGGGATTTCAGGTCAGTGTGGCCTCTGGCTCTACCCTGATGTTTCCCACGGACTGCTCCAGCCGCAGTTACAGGGAGTGGTGGGGAGTGCATGGAGGGTGACTCCGGACCCATGAAACCATAATGAATGTGTGGCTCCATGCTGCCCATAAGTGCCTGTCAGGCTGGCACCAAGCGGTCTCTGCTGTACAGACCACCCCATGGCAGGAGAAGCGAGGATGCAAAGCCGCTGCACACCGAGAGGGGCCCACAGCCCTGACTGCAAGAGGGAGAAAACCTAGCTGTTTCCTTCCCTTGGTCTCAGCTGGGCAGAAAAGATTGTTCTGTATTTCAGGATGATGTTAGAAGATGGATGATGCAGCTCGCTCCCTGGATGCAAGTTCCTGCTGCCTGGTCTGTTCACCCTTCTGAATGCCTTACTGTTGAAATCAATATTTGTTTCGCCTTTCTTTGCCCCCTCCTTCAGCATGCACTTCGGTTTCTGTGACCAAGGAAAAGATGTGATCAGTCAAATCTGTTTTTCCATGAAACAGAGACAAATATGTCCTAAAACGAATCCTGCTTTCCACATGGAGACTGGAAGCTTTTCTCTAACTGCGGATTCCCTGTTGACATTGTTATATTGATGTTAAAGTCTGGCACTTTCAGAGAGATTAGTGTGAGGGGAGGGAACGTAAATCCAGACAGAATAAAAGACATTTCCACTTCCATGACAACAAGAAAGGAAGGAGAGTGGCCATTTCTTGTACAAGAGCAGAGGCAGCTGCCGGACAGCATTTAGCAACTCCCTAAGAAGGTCAATGTGCCATAAACTATAAGCCTAGCAATGGGAGGCCAGGATATCAGCACCACCATTCATCACCAGAACTGTCTCAGCCGATTCAGAAAATCCCTCTTTGTGTCTCACACAAAATCATTGTTTCATCATCAGTGATTGCAATGAAATTATTTATGCATGCCCAGGTATGGATTATGTTACGTGGTAACATATAAGAAAGAGTCCCAAATAAGGCACTGTATAGATAGCACAGTTTAACACAGGGCATGCTTCACTGAGAAGGAAGTGGAGGTGGAAAACAGATGAATTGAGGTCAGTGCTGCATTAGGCGTCCATCAGGCTCCTGCAGCAAAGTCCAAAGACTACGTCCTGCTGTTCAACAGGAAATGAAATTTAATGTAGATCACACTGTTTTTCATCTTTATAGCAGAGATCGCTAGCAAGATGATTTCCAGATGAACGTGCCCTCTTCCAGTCTCAGTGACTTTTAACAAATGAGAATAAAATTACCCTTGAAAGCAGGATTCCCACAGCTCTCCTTTTTTTAAATGGGAGCTATCTTAGTCTTTGTGTAGATGCGGATTTATTCTAACCCATGAAAGACTGTTAACTGTTTTGCATATGAAGAGCTCCATCAGGTTCAGGTTTCTGGGTGCAAAGTCGAATATGAACTTCTGTATACACAATGAATGTTTTTATTCAGTAGCCAAAATCTTTTATCTGGAGCACCATAAAGTAGGCAAAGCATTAGTCCTCAGTTTTCATAGTAAGGGAACAGGGTCAGGCTTTGCTGTAACTCAGAGAAAGACTCTTGCCAGATTGTATTCTATCAGATACAGTAGTAGAAACATAGTCAATGATTTCAACATTTACAAATGAAAGTATATTACAGATCAAGAACTTACTCTGGGTTTGTTTGTTTTTTATACTGGCTGCTTGTCCACGCAGTTTTTGGATCTATTGGGACAGTCATTCTTTTCAATATATTTTCTTGTATGTGTGTGTGTATGTGTAGGATAAAAAAATAATTGTTTGCCATTAAAAAAGTTTCTGAATTAATAAGTGTCCTCATACTACACTAGAATGTGGGTCACTGAAACTACTAAGACCTCAAAAATGTGCAATGCAGATGTCTGATTCAGGGAAAGAGGGTAAATCCTGGGATAAAGTGATGCAGAGGAAAGGACAGCTACAACAGTTTATTTTGAAGAGAACTATCATGTGTCCTTTCAGTCATGTGCTTTTCACTATTTTGTATGCAAACAATAGAAACTAGCAAATGACTCAGTATAAACCTGGTCAAGGGCTAAGACCGTTATCACCTAGAATCAGAACTGGATGTTCCTTCTTGGTAGACCAGGGAAAGACTGGATGCATTGCAGGTGTTTTACATCTTTTTGGCAGTGCAGCTAAATGAACTCTCATTTATTCTAGGCAAATTCTTGTTTAGAAGTAGAGGCGAAAATAAATCTGTTCTTTCCTCTGATGGTCTATATGCTGTGTGTGGCTGCTTTGTTGTCTGTCAAATACATGCAGCTCTCCTGGGAGCACAGATGAAGGTGAAGGAATAAAAGAAAAGACAGATGTGTGTTAAGGATGATTGACACTATGTAACAACTGGCAAAAAATGTACACAAAAAGGATTTTTTGCAGGTCTTACAGAGAACGAACAGCAAAGGAGGAACAGCAAGCACAATACCATCTTCAGCAGATGTTTGTATCTGAGAAGCTTGAAAATGAGAGGAGATAATGCAATGATGTTATTTCATACACTAAGAAAATATACAGCATGGTTGCACTTCTGATGGTGTGAGAGGCTTCCCATGCACTCAAAGGCAGAGAGACAGGTTCAGGGCAAGAACAGGACATCTCATCCTGCCCGTGGGGCCAAGTCTCTTGGGACTATCCCTGCTACAAGATCACAACCAAGACTGGGCTGTGACCCTGCGCTCCCATGAAGCCTCTGAGTTGACGGCCTCCAGCTGCGAGTATCAGTGTCACGGATGTGTACAAAGCACCAGCCTTGGCAAGCCCCAAGGCCCCCTGATAGAGTTCATGATGTAAAAGTGACCATGCAAAGCCTTTACGCCATGTCTGACAGACAGCTCAGTATATAGTCAGCTGCACGGTGACCTCAAAGTTGATTTGGAGCCAGCTGATTTTCCTTCAAAGCATAAGGTTTGCTTAAATCTGTTTGGACGAAGGATTTAGAAAATGTGAGGCAGAGAAGGAAGGAGAAGTACTCCGGGCCAACAGCGAAGTTTAAAAATGAAAGAAGGGCAGAGATGATTGAATATAATTCTTGGGAGAACCATAGGCTGACTTGCCTCGGTTCTTGAGGAGGCACTTCAGCAAATCTCCCCTTGATAATGAGGCTCAAATCTGCAGAGGTTGGAAGGTCCTGGGTTTTTGACAGACTCTGCTGTAACAAACGCCTCTCTTGGAAAAAAAATTGGTAGCAATTAATCCCTGTAAAGGATGTTCTTTCATCCACGGATCAGAAATATTGCAAGTTACAACTCATTAAAAAGATTTTCTCTGGGCTCCTGTCCAAAACTAGTGCCAGGCTTTCTCCAAGCATTTGAGCAAACACAACTGCCACCATCAGTGCTGCCTCCCTGGGGAAAAAAGTCCTTTGATGCTCGGTGGCTGTGGTAGCCAGCCAGCCACTAACATGCGTCTGCAGTTTCCTGCTGCTGCCTACAAGGTACTACTAGGCTGAACAAAGCTGCATGGCTGCAGGCTGAGGTACCACAGCACAAGGTCTTCTAACGCTGCTCATCTCCCTGGCATTGCACGGCTCCGGGACTGGGTTATCCAAACGGGCTGTGGGTGTGATACAGGCTAGCTGTGTAAATGCTAGCACAGAAGCAGAAAACGTTCTAGCTCAATCACAACAATGTCTTATGGCAGCACAGTGTCATTCAGCTTTTCCACCACTGCAGGCATCCAGGGTTTCTACAAAATTCGGGGGAGGAACAAGGCTGCTCATAATGGGATGGAGAGAGGCCAGCCAGCTTGGAGCAGCGTGCCAAAGCTAATAAGTAGGAAATGTGCAAGGGAAAGGCAGGCCTGAGCTCGTGATCCTTTTGGGAGTGTAATTTTCTCACAGCAGGTTGCAGCGCTGTAGCAATCCCTAATAAAGATCTGTAGTCTTCCGGGCACCCATGGATTTGGATGCTGAAACCAATCATAAAGGACGGAGCTAGTGAGGGGCTGCTAGCCCCTCTGCCAGCACCAAGCAGTCATTAGATAAGGCTGAAGTAATTCTGGTGCCAGCTCCAGAGGTGCTCGGGGAAACAGGCAAACATCAATGTTGTGTTTGCAGATGTCAGGTGCCTGCAGAATTAGGTGGCCACTGAGCGGGGAGTTGAAGTCAGGCACCTGCAGAAACAGGCAGCATGTATATGAAGCTGTTGTGAGTCGGCTCTAACACGGTGACCACACAGGTTTCTTCCTTCCCCAGGTTTCTCTGCTGGGGAAGGGTTGCGAGGGAATGTAATTTGGTAGGTCTCCTTAGGGCAGCGACTCATGCTGTGGGGTATGTCCCAGGCAAGCCCCAGCTCAGTCCTCAGCGTGTTTCACACCCAGAACTTCTTGCTCCAGACAGGAGTTTCAGGCCCAGCTCCTTGGACCTTGAGTCCACTGTGCCACCACACGACCTGGGGTTGGGCTTGGGAAGCACTTGTTCCACTTCCCTACTGAGTCACTGCAAGGGGAAGGAAGAAAGGGCTTTTAATTACTGACTCTTCTTTATTTGGAGACCCTTCCTGGCCTCAGTGCTGGTAGCTAGCTGAGACATTTGTGTTTTCTCCTAGGAGAAACAGGGGTTTTAAGAGAATACATCAGTTCCATTTACTAAATAAAAAAGAGACTTAGCATTTCATATCTGGAAAAGGCTTTTACTTTGTGCCTCACCAGCATAGGATTGCTCATTATTTAATGCTATTTGGCACTCACATTGTGCTAATTAAGGACAAAGTACTGTACAAATATTAATTAACCTTTTACAAGAGTATGAGAGGTTCCATTTTCAGAGGGGAAAGCCCAGAGATCAGAGATCTTAAGCAAGGTCATACACACAGCATCTCTGTTGTTTCAATACCTTCTGCTTTGGGAGAAGATCCACAGGAGGAGGGGAAAAACTTGAGGAAAGGGGACCTAGTGGAGGCTGCTGAAATGGCTGATGGGTGAGGAAGGGGAGAAGCCTTTTGCTGAGCCAAGCAAAGGAGAAATGCTTCAGGGATACTGGAGAACATGGGTGGGCTGCAGAATACGCTCAAGGCCCGTAATGGCAGGTGTACCAGTGAGATCAAACCCGAGTGAACTGCTTGCAAATCAGCCCTGACACACAGGGATTAAAATAATTGAAAGGTTCCTGAACTACAGAACCACATAGAAGGTGTTAGGTTTCACCTGCATTGGTCAAATAACTGCTCCAGCAGTGGCACTTCAAATGTCAGCACTTGCCAATATGTGCCACTTAGCTCAGCTGAGGGTCTGGCCCCGTGATGCAAAGTGTTCCTTTGTGATCAAATAGAGAAATATAATGGTAAACTTACTGCCAAATATAAGTGGGAAATGATTTTAAATGGTGGTGAATGTGTATCATATACTCTTTAAAACCAGATAGAGCAGAATCTAGTTTTAATTTCACTGGTGCTCACCATGTGGAACTACCATGGAGAGACTTGCAGTACATTGCACGGTAATACTGAACCCACAGGCTTCTAAAAAGACGTGAAAAGTACATCTTAAAAGAATTGTAAAATGTATTCCACAAAATGAACTCTTTTCTTTTTTTTTTTTTCTCCTGGAGGATACTTTTATAAATTAATAAACAAACTCTTATAAATGTTCTCTCCTGAGACCCTGATTACTTTTGCACATCTGGTAAGAGACTTGGCAAGAATTTAGTGCAGGTGCCAGCAGAAAAAGTCACCTGCAGTCCTGGGATTACTTCTGACTTTCTACTTTCTTTTTAAAGCAAAGGCATAATGCAACTTGACAGTACAGTATTACCTCGCTGCCCAGAAAGGCAGTTTTAAAAGATTCAGTGCCTAAATAAGATTTTCAAATAGTTTTTACTGCTTTTCTTAGTACAAAGACCTACAAGTTACTGCGCAGGAAGGAGGCTTATTGAACAGCATTTTGCCTGGATAACAGCAATATCAAAGTTATCCAACTATGGGTTAAGCCTGGTTTTATGCATCAGCCATTTCTCTTTAAATCACTTTGCCATTCTCCAGCAATTTGCCTGTCTCTTTCTAATGTCTCTCAATAGCCAACAATTGTGTATGTAGAGATCAAGAGTAGTGTATTCATGGAATAAGGCTGGCAGCCTTTCTTTGAGGGTGGGGGAAAGGTGGCCACTACAAAGGCATATTTATAAGAAGTTAAACGACACGGTGTCCTGGCAAGGACAGTAGTGGAGTCCGAAGCACAACTTGGACCTTCTGGCTCTGAGACCAGTTCAAAATTAACAGAACAGAATTGCCTTGGAGAACAAAATTGCAAAGCACAGTGCTATCAAATAAGCTATGTAATTCTGCCATATTTTATCTTTACAATTAGCAACTTTAAACATACCAGTGAACTAATACGACTTGGCAGACTATTTTTCTTAGGTTGTGGAGTATATTAATATATCACCCCAGTGTATTAATATTGGGGTTTATTAATATACCAACATCAGTACCTGATTTGGCCCATTCTGGAGCATGATTTCATTGGCTTACTGGATCTTAGTTACTTATAGGTTCAGTACAGCAATCTTCCTCCCTCCTTAAACTATGTTTCTTCAGCAAATCTTTATATAAGTGAAAATGTAAATTTCAATGTCTATGCTCAGTAATACATTGTTAACTTCACAAAAAATATCTGTCTATCACAAAACCATTTGGGAAAACTAAGCCTATTACAAGAAAATTCAGCTCTTTTCAAGTTTCAGGTTTGTATTTGAAAAATAGGCTATTAAAATAACAGATGAGTGCTGCAGAACACAGATTCCAAGTGACTCCTACCTATAAATACAGGGGATAACGTAAAAACTGGAATCAAATGCTTCATAATGAAATGGCTATAAGACAAGCAAACTTTTCCAAAATGCTGTTTGTGAGGAATTTCTAAGAGTGACGGAACAAAAAGAATTTTAAATTCTCATTTTGTAGCTATAAATAACTTCTTATCCAAGACCAAAATCAAAAACAAACATTGTTTTGTTGTACCCTGGGCTTGTCCACTGAAGTCACTCAACTGCTGCAGAGAACATCATTTGGCACACGATGTATTTGTCACTTGACACTTGCACATAGTTCTTGCATGACAGTAATCAAAATGATTACAACTGCACACCTGCAGAATTTTGTTCTTTTTCCATTGATGAAAGTCTGCGGTGATTACATGGATACCTATTGGGGGATTCTAATTCAGCAATAATGTCAGAACTAAATATGCCACCCCACTGTGTAGTTCTTCACCGTAGTCTTAAACTTCTCAGTACCCTGGAAGATGTTATGAGGCAACATCATCTTTGAGAGGTCCTGCAGGACAGGAGAGGTGCCCGAGGACTGGAGAAAGGCAAATGTCACTCCAATCTTCAAAAAGGGCAAGAAGGAGGACCCAGGGAACTACAGGCAGGTCAGCCTCACCTCTATCCCAGGAAAGGTGATGGAGCAGCTTATCCTGGAGGTCATCAGCAAGCAAGTGGAGGAAAAGAAGGTTATCAGGGGTATTCAGCATGGATTCACCAAAGGGAAATCTTGCCTGACCAACCTGATAGCTTTCTACGATGACATGACTGGCTGGGCAGATGAGTGGAGAGCCGTGGATGTTGTCTACCTCGACTTCAGCAAGGCTTTTGACACAGTCTCCCATAACATCCTCCTAGGGAAGCTGAGGAAGTGTGGGCTGGATGAGTGGTCGGTGAGGTGGATAGAGAACTGGCTGAATGGCAGAACTCAGAGGGTTGTCCTCAGCAGCGCTGAGTCTAGTTGGAGGTTGGTAACCAGTGGTGTCCCCCAGGGGTCAGGATTGGGCCCAGTCTTGTTTAACTTCTTCATCAACGACCTGGATGAAGAGTTAGAATGTACCCTCAGCAAGTTTACTAATGACACCAAACTGGGAGGACTGGTAGATACACCAGAAGGCTTTGCTGCCATTCAGCGAGACCTCGACAGGCTGGAAAGTTGGGCAGAGAGGAACCTGATGAGGTTCAACAAAGGCAAATGCAGGGTCCTGCACCTGGGGAGGAACAACCCCATGCACCAGTACAGGCTTGGGGTGGACCTGCTGGAGAGCAGCT
>Ga0065711_1002856_pt1 | contig 31207 bp, 20 predicted proteins | sample Hoacrofraction12_FD_59098 | JGI IMG/M metagenome (GOLD analysis project Ga0065711, IMG submission 59098) | Hoatzin crop microbial communities from Cojedes, Venezuela - Epithelial fraction 12 v2 (version 2) | ecosystem: Host-associated > Birds > Digestive system > Esophagus > Crop | place... | reverse complement strand
CTAGACAATCCCCAAATCCTTAGCTGCTCCCCATAAGACATTCCTTCCAGTCCTTTCACCAACTTTGTTGCCCTCCTCTGGACACATTCAAGGACCTTAATGCCCTTCTTAAATAGTGCAACCCAGAACTGCACACAGTGTTCTAGGTGACGCTGCATCAATGTTGTGTACAGCACGATAATCTTCTCTTCTGACTGCCTAGTTGTACTGTGTTTGTTGTACTCTTTTTAGTCCTAGAACAAAACAAAACATTCCTTTCTGGAAAAGGCAGAGTAGACAAAAGTATTTTTTTGTATCCGTACCAACTGGCCAAACAAACTGGGTATTCGATACCATGTGCCGTCATGCTGGGTTCGGGTGGCGGAGCCAGCTGGGGGAAGCGCAGTCACGGCTTGTGAGAGCACTGGATGTCAGTCAGTGAGAGCTGCTCTATGCATTCCACTGTTTGTTTTGTATATTCTTTCTATCAGTATTGTTGTTTCTATCAGCTTTGTTTGCTGTTCTGTTAAACTGCCTTTGTCCCGACCCACCAGTTTTGCCTTTTTCTTTCCATTCTTCTCCCCACCCCAGTGGGGAGAGGAGCGATAGAGTGACCACACGGTCAGTGCCAAACCATGACAGTCTGAATCCACACAAAGTACCTGTCTTCTTATATCCTTGTCATTACAGGCATTGCTATGTGTATAAATGCCTGCGAAGCAAATCAAACAGACCTCAAGGCAGGACAGCAAGCAGAAAAGTAGGAATATTCTGTGACTAGCAACCACAGAACTACCCAAAGGAAAAAGTAAAGTTAAGAGTCTCTCAAATACTCTTTACTGTTGAAGTCAAATTAAACAGAATTCTCTACATTTGCTTAATAACAACATTGGCCATAATGACAAATACACTAAATGAGATTCTTCTGTTATTTACCAGGTGAAGATTCTTTGATTGAAGTGGCATAGATGTAACCGAGGACAATTTTTTCTCCAGTAACTCCTGTAGAATACACAATACCATATAATAAAGTCATACATAAATAATTCCCAGAACATGGTAACATAGAATCATTGAATGCTTAGGGTTGCAAGGGACTTTTAGAGGTCATCTAGCCCAACCGCCCTGCAGTGAGCAGGGACATCTTCAGCTAGACCAGGCTGCTCAGAGCCCCATCCAACCTGGCCTTGAATATTTCCAGGGATGGGGCCTCCACTACCTCTCTGGGCAACCTGTTCCAGTGTTTCGCCACGCTCATGGTGAAAAATTTCTTCCTAATATCTAATCTAAATCTACCCTCCCTTAGTTTAAAGCCATTGCTCCTTGTCCTATCACAACAGGCCTTGATCAAAAGATTTTCCCCATCTTTCCTATAGGCCCCATTACAGTACTGAAAGGCTGCTACAAGGTCTCCCCACAGCCTCCTCTTCTCCAGGCTGAACAGCCCCAAGTCTCTCAGCCTTTCTTTGTAGGAGAGGTGTTCCATCCCTCAGATCATTTTAGTGGCCCTCCTCTGGACTTGTTCCAACAACTCGATGTCCTTCTTGTGCTGGGGGCTCCAGAGTTGGACACAGGATTCCAGGTGGGGTCTCACCAGAGCAGAGTCGAGGGGCAGAATCACCTCCCTCAACCTGCTGGCCATGCTTCTTTTGATGCAGCCCAGGACATGGTTGGCCTTCTGGGCTGTGAGAGTACTTTGTTGGCTCATGTCCAGCTTTTTATCCATCAGCACCCCCAAGTCCTTCCTGGCAGGCCTGCTCTCAATCCCTTCATCCGCCAGCCTGTATTGATGCCCGGGGTTGCCCCAACCCACGTGCAGGACCTTGTACTTCACTTTGTTAAGCCTCATGATGTTCATGCAGGCCCAATTCTCAAGCTTGTCAAGGTCCCTCTGGATGGCATGTTATCCTGCTGGTGTGTCAACAGCACCACTCAACATGATGTCATCTGCAAACTTGCTGAGGTTGTATTTCATCTCACTGTCTATGTCCTTGACGAAAATATTAAACAGCAATGGTCCCAGTGCAGAGCCCAAAGGGACACCACTTCAGACCGGCGTCCATTTGGGCATCGGGCCATTGACCGCTACCCTCTAGCTCTATAGTAACCAATTCCTTAGCCAACAAACTGTCCACCCATCAAATTCATATTTCTCCAATTTAGAGAGAAGGATGTTGTGGGGGACTGTGTCAAAAGCTTTACAGAAGTCCAGACAGATCACATCCATAGCTCTTCCCTTTTCCACTGAAGTAGTAACTTCATTCTAGAAAGCCACTAGGTTGGTCATGCAGGACTTGTCCTTGGTGAAGCCATGCTGGCTGTCTCAAATCACCTCCCTGTCCTCCATGGGCCTTAGCTTAGCTTCTGCAAAGATCTGTTCCATGACCTTCCCAGGCACAGAGGTGAGGCTGACAGGCCAGTGGTTCCCAGGGTCCTGCTTTCCTACCCTGTTTAAGAATGAGCACAATGGTTCCCTTTTTCCAGTCATCAGTGAGTTCACCTGACTGCCATGACCTTTCAAATGTCATGGAGAGTGGCTCGGCAACAACATCAGCCAATTCCCTCAGGACTCTGTGGTGCATCTTGTCAGGTCACCTAGACTTATGTATGTTCAGGTTCCTTTGGTGGTCACAAACCTGATCTTCCCTTACAGCGGGAGGGGCTTTACACCCCCATCTTGCAGTCCATCAACTGTGGAGGGGCGACGTGAGAGACCGCCAGTGAAGACTGAGGCAAAGATGTAGAGTACCGCAGCCTTCTCCTCGTCTTTGGATACGAGGTCGCCATTCTTGTTCATCGGGGGAGGTGGGGGGAGGGAAATGCTTTTAACCTTCCTTTTCTGGCTGACATACCTGTAGAAGCTCTTCTTGTTATTCTTTGCATCCCTTGCCGAATTCAGCTCTAGCCATGCCTTGGCCCTCCTGACCCCATCTGTACATGTGCTATTTTACAAAAGAGTGGAAATGGTTACAAATGTCCTGGTATACTGTGTCTACAGAAAAGCACTATTGTCTGAATGAAAATGATCAATAATTTAGTGTTCCTTTGCTAGTTGTATACAATTAAACTAGATAGAAAAGAGCAGCATTTTTAATTTAAATTTAATATTTGAATAGAGATTTGTCATTACAAACAAATCTGTAGTCATAAATGCAGCTTTTCTTACTGTTCAGTACAAGGATTCTGCAAATATTTATCCATGCACAATAGCTGCTTTGACATATTTTTAATTTATTTCTTTAATTGTCTGAAAGATATATTTGATATTTCCTTTACTATTTTTTAAATATTTATGTTCACAGGGGGTGTGCTGCTTAAGCCTTGAAGTCACAGGGGCAGGCCCTGAGCCTAGAGTTTGAAGAATCTGCATGGAGAAGGTGCAATGATGAAAATGCATCAGACATACTCTAAACGCACCACACAGCTGGGCTGAGCATGCATCAAGAAATTCTTCATCATCCTCACTGCAGTTGTTTTGGTGGCCTGTCTGTTGCTTCGTAATCCCCTGCAACGGGATTGCATGATATCTATTCTGCTTAGCTGAGATTCCTTTTACCATGATCAACCTCTGACAAATTGATAGCAAAATCACTGGGGAGTTTTCCCAAAACACAGCTCTGTACTGCTTTATGAAATCCTTTGTGCTCACTTTATTTCAATAATCTGTGAGATTAAATGATAGCGCCTTCCTTAGGATGGAGGATCATGTCACATGTCCCTCTGCTTTCATACATCTGTTTTCATATAGTGCACTACCTATAGCTCCAGGGCCTGATTCCATGAGGTCATTCATGCCTTGGGAAGAACCAGTTTCATGAACCTAGTGTCTAGTTTAGAGAGCTAATCTGACAAGGTTCCTTACAGTACCAGTGAAGAGATTGGTTCCTCCAGAGCAACCGAGCTAGACTACTGCTCTGATTTTTCCTCAGGAGAAGCTAATTTTCAACTGCAAGAGAATCATTACTGTATTTACCTTGAGTTACTTATATACTTAGAGTTACCCCAGTGATTACCTATAGTCTGAACATACTGAACCCCTGAAGATGTAAAATCACTGAGAGTAATGAAAATGCAGGTTTGATGTCTTCATTTCCTTAATAGCAAGCTAAAATATCTTTTAATAAATACTCAGAGAAACTGTGTTCTAAAGCATGTTTCTCTAGAGAAATGCATGGTCAGAAGGGCTTCTTTAAGCCTTTTTTTCCTCATATATTCAGGTAGTTTATTTCTCAGGACCTCTAGGATAACATAGAAGAACTAATAGGAGAGGAAAAAAAATGGTATTTTTATGCCGCTACTGCAACTGAAGAGAAGAAACAGAAGATGTTCAGAAAGTGAAGAGGGAAACAGAGATTAGATGGTGAAGATTCAGGATATGTGGAGCAAGGAAAGAGAAAGAAATAGAGCAGACAGGAGTGAGAGATTAAACAACGAACAGAATCAGACAGTATGACTGACTTCTTCCATAAGGACAAAAAACTTTTTATAGCTCTACGGCATATGTGCATGGTTAACATGTTTTATTCCTGTAAGAAATTTCTACAGTTTTCCAAGGGTTGTTATTGATCACAGCTAAGGAAAGTGTCCATTAGATAATCACCTTCTAAAAACAAGGTCCACATGTTGGGAAAATTTGAAGACCCTTGCTACTGATAAAAAATGGGTCAGAAACTACAATACAATGAGCAGAACAGAAATAACTGTAAATAAAAAGGAGCACAGATGGCTGTGTTGGAGATGGGGATCTCTGCAAGATTCCCTTCACATGGTTTTCTCTGAATCAGTCAGTCACAAGGATGGGCAAGTTGCATTTTTTCTATATCACACTTTTCTCAACATCTCCATCCTTTCCCAGAAATAAATGACCAAGCTTTTGATCAATAGATCTGTAGATTTAGCAAGTCTGACAGAAGTCATACACTTTTTGTACTCCGGTGGTTCATTGTTAATGCCCTTGTCTCAATACTAAAAAAATTTGTTGGAGTTAGACAGTTAGGATGTGCTTTTGCTATATTTTTTTTCCTGGAGTGCTGAGAGGGAACATGTTTTAGTTTGGCCTGGATAAATGCCAGGTGCCCACCAAAACCATTCTATCACTCCTGCTCCTCAACTGGACAGGGGAGGGGAAATGTGATGAAAGGCTCAAGGGTCGAGATAAGGACAGGGAGAGATCACTCACCAGTCACTGTCATGAACAAAACAAACTGAACTTGGGAATAAAAGGGAGTTTAATTTATCACAAATCAAATCAGAGTAGGATAGTGAGAAATAAAACCAGATCTTAAAACACCTTCCCCCCACCCCTCCCTTCTTCCCGGACTCAGCTTCAATCCCGTTTCTCTACCTCCTCCGTCCCTGCTCAAGCGTGAGGTCCCTCTTATGGGAGACAGCTCTCCACAAACTTCGCCATTGTGAGTCCTTCCCACAGGCTGCAGCTCTTCACAAACTGCCCCAGTGTGGGTCCCTTCCATAGGGTGCAGTCCTTCAGGAACAGACTGCTCCAGCATGGGTCCCCCGTGGGATCACAAGCCCTGCCAGCAAACCTGCTTTGGCATGGGGTCCTCCTCTATCCACAGGTCTGCAGGTCGTGGCAGGAGCCTGCTCCAGCGCAGGCTTCCCACAGGGTCACTTCTCTCTTTCCACTGTTATTTCACCACAGTTTTTTCTTCCCCTTCTTAAATCTGTTATCACAGAGGTGCTACTACCTTCGCTGATTGGCTTGGCTTTGGCCAGCAGTGGGTTTCTCTCAGAGCCGGCTGGCACTGGCTTTATCAGATATGGGGGAAGCTTCTTGCAGCTTCTCACAGAAACCACCCCTATAACCCCCTGGCTACCAAAACCTTGCCACGCAAACCGATAATACAACATTATCAGGAAAAGTGTGTATATACAAAATGTCTGTAAGTTCAGGTTTAAGACCAAATACATTGACTGAAATGTAAGAATTTTCAAACTGCTTAAAAAGAAAAATTAAAACTAAAGGAAATAATTTCTACAATGCTTGAATGCTTAATTGAAATACAGATTTTCTATGTCCATGAAGCTCTTGTTACATGAAGGAAAAAGAAACAGTCCAAATCAGCTGGGATATAACTGGGGAGTCTCCCTCTGAGTGCGGGGGTCCCTTTGATATCACAAGTTGGCTCATGTACCTCTTTCTACCCCGAATCATTGAGAAAGGGTTCATATCAGGGTCATAGATTGTCAGGCAATAGATGGGTCAATCCTTTGGGACCTTTATGCATGGTTTGCTAAAAAAAGTCTTCTATCAAAAGAAAAGGTAAAACTAATAAACTGTATCTGACTCTGGAACAGTCTAGTAGAGTACAAAGATAACCTGATTCCACATCTTGATTGTCTGTATTATTTTTTTTTATTTCCATGAAGACTATTATTTTTCTCTTTGTCACAATTATTTATTCTTTGCTTTTCTATTGTTTACTGGTGTGACTAGATCAATGGATTTTCTTTTATTGCTAGTGAGATTACTAGTATGTTTAAATTGTCAATACGGAAGTAGAGCTGATGGGATAAAATCCCTTCTCAGGAATTTTTTAACTGTAGAATACAAATAAAACTCTAGGCAAAAGTGGTTTTCAATGAGCAGGGGATTTTTCATCCTTAAGAAAAGCATTTTCAATTCTATATCTTGCTTTATGGTTTTTTGTGAATCTCTCCTGACACTTTGCCTATTTAAGGTAAGTATATACAGAGAAATTCGCTACAGGACGCATTTATGTCTAGCAGTGACCATTTACCTAAGTCATCGTGACTCTGAATGTAGCATTCACTCTTACAGACTGTGTTTCTTAACCTGTAACAAGCTAAGATATTGAGAAATGTTTCACAGAAGTTAGTGGCTAGTCTGACAAACTGTAAAGATCAGCACAAACCCAAATCCACAAAACTGATTTCTACTTGTCTAAGAGTTTGTAACCAGGTGAGAGAGAACTCAGTTAATAAGCATGAAGGGTCACAGCTAAAGTTTCTGCAGAAACTTCTGTTCTCAGTTTCCTTTGTGTTGAAGTTTCCCCTGTCTGGTTGCAGTGAGGCTGGAAAGAATAAAAACTAAAAAAAGTAGTAGGAAATGAAGTTATTTTTGTCTCTATCTATGTGCAGAGCACTGATGCGCATATATGGAACTGAGAAGATTTGGGGTAATTTGAGGGGCAGAACTGAGAATAATAGCTTCAGACATATCTAAAATCAAGAATCATTTGTTGTTTTGTAAATGCTTGAACATTTAACTCAAAAAATTTTTCAAGCCTCTCTGCACACATGAAAGAATTATATCATGCTCTGGTACATTTGACTCAACATGCATTCTCAATTTTCCTGCAGTTGTTATATAAACAACTTCCATTTTGTTTTGATCTCTCTGTGGCTTTGCGTAACACACTTATTTTAGCTTATGTTTTTATAATGAACTATTAAAAAAATAAACTAACATAAAGACAATACCCTAACATCTAAAGAAAAAACATTGTTTCAGTGAGTGTGGCGTTCATGTTTCTAATCAGCTTCTACCAGTTGAATAGAGGTGTCTCAAGCCATCATTCTACCCCTATTTTTATTACATCTTCAGTTTTGCTTCATCTCATCTTTGTTTTTTGCTATCATAGCTTTATATACTAAAGTGTTCATGGGAATGCAATGGGGCAATACAGCCAAACCAAAATGGAAATAAAACAGCGTTGTGATATCTGAATTATTTTGGTGGTTCAAAACTCTGGTTCAGTGTTAAAGTATCTTGAATGAAGTACTTCAGTCTGCCAAGCATTTTCATTTTTCAGACAATATATTTCTATTTTTAAATTACAGAATTTAAAGTTTTCAGCTNCAGATTTAATCTAGGACATTCCTGGTGTTCTGTGTGAGCTGTAAGAGACCAGGCTAGTTAATGCAGGTATAGCACTATTCTGCTTTGGGTACCCAGTCTGGCATTGCTGTCTGCTTCAGCTCTGCACCATGTGGACTTTTGGACACTCTGGAAGATGGTTTGGAATTATTTGCAATGCACTCAGTTGCATGCTATAATCAGGTTGTCTTATCTTATGCCAGAATAGATACAAAGGTATTACAATGCTTTACTTCTAATGCAGCTGTGTGAATCTTGGACAGAAATACACTATCCTTCCTATTACATTATGCTGTCAACAGTTGGACAGCACTGTCTAGTAAGCATGAAGTTAAAATCTCTGTGAATTTTCAGTCTTTCCAATGTCTTTGGGAGGACTTTTTATGTGCAATATGTCCATTATTTATTTTTTGGGGTCTTTTTCTTCTGTGTTCTTTGAGGTTGTCTGTGTCAAGCCAGTAAAAACCTACCAGTTCCTTTCATCCTTCCAGTGTTCAGAAAAGGGCACAGATCTCCATAGAGCTTTCATATAAATGTGTCTAAAATAAAGCTGATAAAAAGAAGAGGAGGCACAATTCCTGCTATCAGTCATGACTCTTTTTTTTACCCAAGATGATAGTAGCAATGGTCAGTTCAAGCAGAAAGTTTTACCGTGTTCTTTCTGCTTATTTTCCATTTTTAAGTTTTCCTTTCTAAGTACGATTTATACACGTGCACTTCAGAAAACATATAGCGGTTGACAATTGATTTGTAATAAAGCCACCATCACAAAATCAGATGTATTACACAGAAGAGTTGATAGCAATATTATGACAGTCCAGTTTCAGCTATAGACTGTACTTCTTCTTATGGTACAATGACTGCTTTTTAGGTTCATTTCCTCATGTGTATTACGGAAGAGATGCACTTACACTTCTGTATTATATTCAGAAACAGAAAGGAAAAAAAAAAACTTTATTACAAAGACATGTAAGTGGAAAAAATAGCTATACCCGCACTTAATCTCATTTCCAGTAACTAATTCTAAAATAAACACTGACCGATCTCTTACGTTTTTAATACAAAAGCAACTTTCATGCAACAAAATGAAATCTATTTGTGAAAAACAGTATAGAAATGGAAAAACTAACTTCTGCTTCTGAATTCCCATTTATTTTATTTTTTGCACCAGTGTAAATTCATTAATCCGTAACAATTATTCCTAGCTACTGAGAAGAGATTCAGAACCTTTCTTTCACAACTGTTTAAATAAATATACAGATGTACAACTTTGTCTAGTTAGGAGTCTGAGCTCAGTTTATGAGTTCACAGCTAATTTGAACTATGAAATAGTTAGGTATTTCATTAAAATTAGTCATCTAGCCTCGCCACAGCCAATGAAGAGAGGCAGGTGCCTTTCTAATCTCTTAGATGCTTCTCGTATTGGGAATTGTTCTCTGCAGAACCTGTAAAAAAATGGATTATGTGTGCACAGATGTACACATGTATATATTTAGACAAAGAGACAGAGGAGGAGAGACTTTTATACATACCCACATTCACATGCACTCACAGAGCAGACTATAAATTAACATACATCCGAACATTCTTAGGAATGGTACCTGACAGTGTCACCTTAAAAGCCAGGAATACTGGGAGACTTGCTGCAGTAGTGTACAAAGGGAAGTCTGCTTTGATATTTCACATCAGTGTGATGCCTAGAATTGTGTGGACCAGTCTCTCCCTCTGGGTGTCCTTATTCTACTGTTTCTTTCCCCTCAGCTGTCTTTCTTCCTCTTGTACATCTACCTGTCCCCTTCCTCCAGGTGCCTTTTTCTTTTGTCTTGAACTTTCTAAAGCGCAACAAGACAAACTATATTGTTACTCAGTTGGATATTGCTCATTATGTCACACGCTCCCTTTCCACTGTTGGACTCAACAACACAATATAAAACTTTGGCAGGGTATAGAACCCCAGCACTGAAGTTGTGAGAAGCTGACGATGTATCACCCATTTGCAGGTTAATGATCATCTCTAAAAGGCTTTCCTCACCCATTAAAATCCATCCTTCACCCACCTCGAGCTGGACAGGACAGTGCTTATTCCCAGGCTGCACAACTTTGTGAGGGCTGTAAGCTCTACCAGTGTAGTCTGGAACTGTATCAACCTGGTGTTAATAGCTTCCATGGTTCATGAGTCAGTCTCATCATACCATTAAATTTTCCAGAAGCAAAAACAATGAAGTATCTCCAAAACATTTCAAGACTTGGCAATGCTGCAGAAAGCAGTATAATGTGTACGTGTGAGTTCTTGCAAGTGTGTTGCCCTGATACAGGTGAAAATAGTTTTTGTTAGTCTGTAACAGCCTAAGAATGTCTTTGTGGTTAATACTGTAGTCTGTGGTAAGCAGATATAAAAATATGCTTAAAGTGTTATTCATAGGTTGAATTCAGTCTTAGAAGCTTTGCTAAAAAAGTATAAGCTGTTTGAAGTCATTGTTAGACAGAGGTTTCTCAGTTTCAAAAGGATAGTATTTTGCATTGCCCCACAGAAAACATTATACAGAGCCTAACTTTTCCTTCCACGCAAGTATAATATGAGGGTCAGATTTTTTTCTTGTGCTGGGAAGTATATTCATAAGCTTTCATATTGAGATTACATTCAATTCGTTGATATAATGATATGATCTTATTTTCATGTTGCCCTCTGCAACCTCTCTGCTCAAATTCCTATTTCTCCCATCTTGTGATGCTTCTGAGATATCTATATACTGTTACATTTTTATCACGTTGAATGTTTATGTCCTTGAACACTTATCTTCTCATGCAGCTTTATGGACAGCCAAAGATTCCACCAGTTTATGTGAATCTAGAATAGTTTGTGTGTAAGAAAGGTAATACTTTATTAGCTGATGAAACACTGTTCTTAGAACAGTTTTCCATGTATGGCTGAAAATATTTGTGCCTCTGATCACAGCACTTGCTAGTTTCCAAATAAAATCAGCCCAACAATTTAGCAAAAAGAGATTTCTAAATTTTACATAATTTCAGTAAAACCACAGGTATCATTTTGCCTAGTAAAAAAACAAAAGAAGCTTATATAATACTTAAAGCAAGAAGAAAATGCCCTTTGAGTTCAGAATATGAACACTATCATTCAAAACACACTGAAATTAAAATCTTTAACTCCTGAGGGAAGTGGCTGAATGGATAAAGACTACTTGGCACAGCAATTGGATACATGAAGCATGAAAATATGACATGGTATTAATTAGAGGGACAACACCAACTAGTCAAAAGCACAACAATGGTCTTGAATTGCTGATTTGTTGTCTTGTGTCTATTACTTTTAATTAGCATTACAGAATGTTCAGGATTACATGTTGCTTTCTTTCTCTTAATTATGTAAAACAGAATGCAAGATATGCTTAAAAGCATTTGCTTAACAGAGTAGAAGACTGCCTGTGCTCTAGCTCTGACATTCATGCCCCTAGGAACACATTAATGTTGGATTTAGACACAATTTGTCGACATGGGTTGTAAACTACTATATTATTTCTGCAGACTATTTGATGAGTAATGTATTTTTCTTGGAGGTGGTAAGCCAGATATCACGCAATATTAATGTTTTCACACACAGGAAAACTATGCAAACTGGTTGAGAAAGAACAAACACAGAAGTACATAAGCCAGAACTTTTTATTTCAACATATTTATACATAAAAATAAAATCTTCCTGTGTATGGCAGAAATTGTCAGTGCCTTTTGAATAAACATCTGTAGCAAGTTATATATATATAATAGTTATGATAATGTCAATAATTGTTAGCAGTACCAATAGTTTTCATAAAGTATGACCTTACCCCTGGTAGATACTCATAAAGACACTAATAAAGAAATTTTCAAAAAACTGTAATAAATTATAAAATCTATTATAAAATACCCCCTTATAAAGCACCCTAAATGGATGGACGGGACATACTAATAAAAGAAATGGGGTAGAATAAAAGCATTTAGGTCAACAGTGACTGTTCTAAAAGTATTTATTAGGAAATACTGGAAAAAATGGGGTAAACAAACCTATGTGAATGTCAGATGAGAATGGGTCAATCACAAAAACTATCTAGTTGCCTTCTCAGCTGAAGTACAGTGAAGTCATAAGAAACTGTTAGCAACTGCACATAGATACCTGTCAAGAGAAGGTTCAGAGTACTCAGCAAGTATGAATCAGTAAAAAAATATATAAGATGCATCTTTGTTTTACAAGAGCAGACAGAAATCTAATTCATTAGACAAAAAAGTCACACTAACTTTGGTGTTGTGTGACTAAAATACTTGTATTTTGATATACTTTGCTTTCACTTACATGCAGATAAACCCATGAAACTCTCTGGAATTTGTATGACAGGTCATGCCAGAAATGGCCCATTAACCTCACCAGGTTTTTCACCAGGAAAAGAGGAAAGCCACAATATTCTCTTCTTGTAAATTTAAAAGTTTTTGTTCAGACATTTCAGATGATATGTATTCCCTTCATCTTAAATATTCTGTATAATCAAATACTTGTTTTAATTTATTAAGTGAAGAACATTGTCTTTTTTATGTGCTGTTGCATTCAGACACAGCAGAAGGCTTTCCAAAGGAAAGTTGCACCATTATTTGTCTTTCAAATACAATCCAGCTTAGAACATTTATTATATATAATAGACTTCCATGTGATTCCATGTGAGGATTTGATTAACATCAGTACTAAGACTTCAAGGGAGTATCTGAAGGTCACAAGAAAGAAAACACACATTTTGTGCTTCAAATTTTATTTTCCTTTGGTGTAACAGATGATGTCTGGCAATGTACTTTAAGAAGAAGAGCTGGAATACAAAGGCTTTTACAAATCATGAATAAGCCATTTTGGCAGGCTTGCACTGGGAGCTTGCACGATGCCTGTCTGCATTATGTCTGTCTTTAGCCTGTGCTGCTCTTTCCACAGATTTTACAGCAGAACTTTATCTGATATTTTATCTGAAGTCCAATGTTTGTCCTTGGAAGAGTGAGCTAACTGATCCTAGAAAGCAGCAGACCACAGGGTTATTGCAGCTTCTGAGTCACAGTTGTTGATACAGAAGATCAGTTTCTAATCTTTCCCACTCACTATGAACAAAGAGTCAACCAGTGTTCACAGAATATTGTGTAGCAGATCACCTCTTCTCTGAGCAGTGCCTCTGGCCACCAGAATCCTTCCCTGAAGGTGAGAAATCAATGACTGTGAATGGTTTACTTGTTCCACTACTATTTTGTTCTCTCCTTGCTAAACTGTACTAATCTACAGGAATTGTTAACTTAGATTTCAACCATTTGCTGGATGACCTACAAAATTACTTTGAAAAATGAAAATTAGCTTATAAACTCTGGCTCTTAGCACAGTGTGTCATGCTGATCATTTGTTACACGATGGAACAAGCAGTATGCTGGAATTTCTGTTCCAAAATAGCTTCAGAGTTTTCAGTCTTGTGTCCAAACTTCAGTTTTATAATTATTGGTTCTCTGGAGAATTTTTCATTTATAATTGAAAAAACTTTTCTTTCCCTCTAATAATAACAACAACAACAACAACAATAATAATAATAGTACAAAGTGTAATTTAATGAAAGGAAGCATGTGAGATTTATTTCTCAAAGTATTGAAATGAGATTCAAACTCATGAACTCAAACTACAGGTCTGTATAGATTTGCTGCACTAATTTGTCTGTGACATTGAGTGAATTAATTGTTATTTTTCTGCCTCAATTTGCTCATTTGTAGAACAGGAGTGATAAACTTATTTACTTCATAGGAACTTTTTGGAAGGTTTAATTACAAGTTTTAATGACCCTTAGGTGCATTGGATGGTAGATGCTGTGTAAGTTTCAACATACTATTGTTCCCATTTGTCTTCTCTGTCACGAGAGTTCCTCTGCTTTCAAAGTCTTGCAAATGTAAATTATCCTTAACAGTAACCAGGTCTTTCCGTTGGATGCAGTCTGAGGAAATATACTGTAACTGCTGCTTCCAAGAGCTATATTTTGTGTCACTGGATAGATTTAGATCTAGAAACCTGGAATAAACTCAAAAGTTTTCTTCATAACAGAATAAGAATGGTAAATACTGCGTTTTATTTCTGCAGGTGTGAGAAACTGGCTCTAATAATTTAGCATTCTGTGGCATAGCTGTATACTCATAGAAATGGAAGAATGTAATTTATGGTATTCAGCTCAAGATAAAGTATCATCTAGATATGTCACTGAGGTAATTTTTTCAAAATGGTTTTATGTTAAATATTTTGAAGGCCAAAGCCATTAAATCTGCAGTCTTAATTATCTGATCCAGCACTGATGTAGATCTCTTCTGAGATCATTAGCTAATGTTTATAATGCATTACTGAATATTATACAGTTTTCTTCTTCAAGGGATGACTCATTTTCCCTCCTTTTTCATGAATGAATTATCTTGCAAATCTTATGTATTTGTTCATTGGGAGGCACATTAAATGGACATATGGGTGCATTCAGTTGTCTCTGTAACTTCAGAAAAATCTAGCAATCCTAACAAATCATTTTCATGTGTTGCAGGTGCTGCCTATTAGAAGAAAATATGTACTCTGATGTTCTTTAATTAAAGTTTCAATTTTATGAGTTATTATTCTGAAAACAGCTGAATTAGAAATTCTACTACTGAGTGTCCTGTGAAGTCAGAAAGTATTGATGGCCACTAGGTCAGTGCTACCAATGCACACGTGTGATACATGAGTGTTGTGTGCTGTGTTGTGAGTCAAGTCAAACCTCACAGTTTACAAGGCTCAGAGCTTCCTCCTTACCACAGAACATCTTTTTTAAGTAATCCTTTTCTTCTCTTGCTGCTTAATCTTCTTTCCCTTCTTGAGTCTGTCTTTGTGCAGTGTGAGCTATTTCAATAGACTGAGATGACCTCAGTGAGAATAAGCTTAAATTGGATAAACACTTCCACAGACTTCAACACACTCAATTTTGAGTCCATTCTCTGAAGAATTAAACTGGTGTTGTTACATGACCTTGCTCGTGGATAATACAGGGACTTAAAATTTCATTGCCAGAAATCAGCAGGGGGAACACCTTCACAGCAAGTATACAAATGTATTAATACTACAAAAAGGTATTCTATTGCTGGAAATTCACATTAGCAAAAAATTTAGGAGCAAATGTCTTCTACTAATTCATGGTTAACATGCAAACCATTTTTACATTTGGGTCTTGTTAATACCTAATTCTCGGTACATCAATATAGTTTCTATATTGATTTCTAATTCACTGAATCATAGAATATCTGAAGTTTGAAAGGATCCATAAGTACACCCCTCAACCTTCTTTCCTTCAAGCTGAACAAATTAAGTGACCTCAGCTGCTCCTCACAATCCTGTTTTTCAAGGCCTTTCACCATCTTGGTCACCCTCCTCTAGACACACTCTAATAGTTTGATGTCCTTCTTACATTGAGGCTGCCAAAACTGCACACAGTACTCAAACTGGGGCCGCGCCAGTGCAGTGTAGAGTGGGGCAATCACCTCCCTTCTACTGGCTAGCTATTCTGTACTTGGTGCACCCCAGGACATGACTGGACCTTTTGGCTGTCAGGGCACACTGTTGACTATTAACTATTCCCTATTTTACGTATAAGCAGAATTTCCCCATTCCAGGTGCAGAATCTGGAACTTGCTCTAGTTAAATTTCATGTGGTTGGTGATTGCCCAGCTCTCTAGTCTATCTGTAAGGCCCCTCTAAGCTCAAGGGAGCCCACAGATCCTCCTAGTTTAGTATCATCAGCATTTTTAATGTACATTCGATTCCTGTGTCCAGATAATTTATAAAAACACTAAAGAGCACTGGCCCTAAAATCTAGCCCAGGGGAACCCCACTAGTGACTGCCCACCAGCCTGGTCTAACCCCATTTACTATAACTCTTTGAGCACAGCCCATCAGCCAATTGCTCACCCAACATATTGTGGACTTTTCTAGCTGTATGCTGGACTTTTTGTCCAGAAGGATATTGTGAGAGATGGGACCAAAACTTTGCTAAAATAAAAAAACTCCACATCTACTGGCTTCCCTTAGTCAACTAGATGGACGACCTTGTCATAAAAGGAAATTAAGTTGGGTAAGCAGGACTTTCCCCTTGTGAACCCATGTTGGCTGTGATCAATGACTGCATTGTCTCTCAAGTGTTTTTCCATAACTTCACGGATAATCTTCTCCATAATTTTACCAGGCACTGAAACGAGACTGACAGACCTGTAATTACCAGGGTCTTCCTTCTTACCGTTCTTTAAAACTGGGACAACATTTGCCAGCCTGCAGTCAACTGGGACATCTACAGACTCCCAAGACCATTGAAAAATTAATGGAGAGGGGGTCCCACAATAACATCAGCCAGCTTTTTCAGTACCCTGGGCTGAATTTAATCAGACCCTATAGACTTACATGCATTCAGCTGAAGCAGCAAGTCTTGAACAAGTTTGAAGTCAGCTGTGAGTTTATCTTCCCCCCAGTCACGGTCTTCCAAGAAAGGGCTCCAGGGGTCCCAGGGCCCATTATCAGTGTTAAAGGCAGAGCGGAAGGTGACCTTAAACATCTGTGCTTTGTCTACATTCCTATGTGTGAGGTGACTAACTTCATCAATTAATTTACCAATTTATCTCTGAACCGACTTGTGTTGTTAATATATTTAAAAATTCTTGAAAGAACTATTGAAAGAAAGCAAGAAACTCTATTACTTTCCATTATTGCTTCACCATTTGGTAGCTTCAAATAGTCACGTTAAAGTGTTAATTCAGTTAAGGGATTTAGGGGTTTATTTGCTCTTTTACAAGCCAAAATCCAACCCTCCCAAAAACCCCTATGTAGCTACAGTCCAGCCTCCAGTTGAGCTGTGTCCACCTCCATACTCATAAGAGATTTTGGTGCAGAAAATCTGTTTTCTTGTCCTGCAGCAGGAGTAGCAGTAACTCCAAGAAGATTCCTGCTCTGCTGGGGCTGAAATGGGGATCCTGGGACATGTGCAGGGTGGACAGAAATGCTGAGGGGGTCTAGGCACGGGCAATAAGACCTGTGAGTGCCCTCAAGTCCCTGACACTCTCTCTGCTATCAGATGGATTGGAAGTCTTAGGAAAACATTTGGCCAGTTGACGTTGTCCCCTGTATTTTCACCAGGCTGCGGAATTAGAGTGGGCCAATGGTTGTGGGTTGTTTGCATACGGTCAGCCTGTTTAGCAACACTGTAGTTAGATGGATAATAGTGTAAAAACTAGAGTTTTCCCACGGCAGTTGCCTCAGTACCAGAGAACAGACTCAGAGACATTTAACTGAACAGTGTAGATAAAGAACACCTGTGTTCGGACACGTCTGAACTGGTGATGCTCTGTATAGGCAATGGTGCTCATTCAGGTGTTGAAAGCAGTTCAGCTGAAACACTGTGGAGCCAGATAACTCTTAGCGTGGATTTATCAGACTAAAGGCCTTTATCTCTCCTTCCCTTCCTGCTAAAACCATCCATTACGGAGTAAATACGTCTGAATTTGTGGTGTTTTACTGGTCACACAACAGTGCTCCTTTCCCCACAGCTGGACTGGATTGACCTGCAGTGAAGACTACCATGTAAAAGTACTGAGAGGTTGACAGTATGGATGAGATTCATCTGGTCTGATGAATACTTCTGCATCTAAAGCTGTCACCTTCAACTTCATTTACAGTCACTAGAAGGAAATACAAACCCTTGGACGCAATTCATCTCACAGTAAATTAATAGTCTAAAATAGGTCAGGAGAACACTGCTCAGTAATTTTTTTTTTTCCTCTTGATATATATATAAAAGGCCCATGTCTGACTAGTTTAGAAGTAGATATACAATGCAGTTATCTGAACTTTGGTTATACTGCTTTCACACTTTTTTCTTCTGCTGACTTATTCCAAAGTCTTTATTTTTAAATGCAACTCATATTACCTGATGAATTTCAAAGCAGATCTGCATTGCTGTAATAAATATCATTATTATGATAGTTATTTGCATTCTCCACTAAAGTTAGAATGCTGTAAAATAATGAGAGAGGAGGTCACTAACTGTCTACACTTCTGAAAACAAGAAGAATTCTCTCACTTCCATGCTAAAGGATCTTCCAGAGTGTTATGAAAGCTGTAACTGAAATATATTCTGGGCTGTTTATCTGCACCAGGAGACCATTATCATGATAATTTAACACCTGTATCACTGATTTTTGGTAGTGCAACCTGTAATCAGAGTCTGAAGCAATCCCTGAAGCAGTTATAATTTAGATTACAGTTTAATATACAAGGGTATTTATTCTAAGCATTTGGATCACAGAATATGGAACACCTCACTAAGTGATGATTACAATAAGTAGGATTTACCATAAAGGAGGGCAATATCATAATTCTATAGTCTGGAAATGTAGTCAGCCTTGACTGTTCTTGTCTCTTGAGCTGGATAGCCCATTTTTTGGCAGTGTGATACCATACAGGGTGCTTTCATGAAACATCTTTCTGGTAGTTTTGTTTAGAGTAGGCCCAGTAGACACTGCTAGTTTACCTTCAGGCCATGATTTTGAAGGACAGTCATTATAACTCAGTAAATAGTGTAGTCCTGTGAAAAGAAAGTTTTATCAATGAGACATCTCAGGTATTACACATGGGGAAAAATAACACAGCCAAGCAGAGCTGTCAACACTCTGCTGTGTATCTTCCACCTCTACTGTCTCACCAATACTGACAAAGTCTGGGGGACAGTGGGAACAGTATAGAAGCGCATAAAGCTTTCTGTCACAAGATATAAGGAAGGAGCAGGCATCTAAGCTATTCTCCCTGCTTATTGCATTGGAGGTGGTTAGGAAAGGAAAATTAAGTCATATCTCCCAGAGTGACTATTTGTTTCGGTGCTGGCAATGTTATCAGCAATGTAGGTTTTGGTGCTGCTTTCATGTGATTTGTGCTAGTTTAGACAAAACGCTGTTTGGTTTTGAGCAGGGTTGTTTGGCTTTCATCCTCATTGAAACTGCTGTCTATGCAAATTTTGCAGGTCCATAAAGCCCTGGGACTGGCTAGAGGGACCAGCAGCTGCACTATGGGTTAGGTTCAGGTGAAAAAATGTCTTGGCGGTTGCACTTATTCATTGTGATAGGTTCCAGGTCAAGCATCATGTAGTATCTCTACCTCAAGATAATACAAGAGGAAAGGTAAACGGATCTTGTTTTTTTTTTCTGGACAGGACTGAATGCTTGAAGTGGCAACACTGTAAGAAATTTTATTTCTTTTGACCTTCCTGCTTGACTTTTGCACAGCTTAAGAAAAGATAAGCAGTGTAGCCACATTTATGTAACCCTGGTACTCAGACCCCCTGGTTGAAGGTTTCAGGTATCATTGTCATTGTTCGAAGGTGGTTCTGCCACATTGCAGATCCTTCAGCACATCTGACACATGACTCCCACTGAGATAAATGACATTCAGATGCCTAAATAATCAGAAGGTTCTGGACCTTAATGACTTAGCCCTCTTCCATTACTCATTGAAGTCAATGGAAATTTGTAACTGAAATTTAATAACTGTTCAGATACATTCTTGAGAAGCAAGTTCTAAACTTGCCTATTTGGACAAAGGCCCAAGGCTTAGTACGGAGATGGGCCTTATAGGTGTAGCAGATCCATACAGTAGTGACATACTGTTGGATTTCTTTAAGTAGGACATAAAGAGTAGTAATACAAAACTTTCCAAAACTCTTATATTTAGTTGTGGCTAAGGAATTTCACTGTCACTTGAATGGCTTCAAATTTCTTTCCACAAAAATCCTATTCACCTAAGACTGTAGGCAAGCTGAGGTGTCTTATCACCTAGCTTTCTAGTGGTAACACTCACTGCAGGCTCAAGTTTGTGCTAAAGCTGTGGGGAATCAACTAGCCAAGTTGTGACATTATGAATGATTCTGAGCTGAAGTTCATACTGCAGTTCTGGGGCAAGTTTCATGCTAATTATTTTGCTTCCAACAGAGCCTACTGTGGTCGATACACTGAAAAGACTGCCTGCCCTATTAGACTTCACATAAAAGCTCTCAAAAGGAGGAATGTTGAACATTTATTTGTGATATGAGTGTCCCATGATTAATTCTCTCATTTGGCTAAAAAGAAAGAAAATGTACTTAAGTACCTAATACCCTCATTGACTGAGGATTTCAGGGAATATGTGTAGAAATCATAACTTTAAATCATGTAGTAGAGGAATGTTCTAAGCATCTCTAAATTCCGGGTCACTGGATGTGGAATTAGTGCTGTTCTTGGTCCAACAAGAATTTTCAGACCATATTCGTCCAATCAGCCTAACAAGCTTCTTTGGACCTTGTCATCCAAGCGCTCAATGTTTTTCATGACATTACAAGCCTTGCAATAGAAATCCTTACTGACAAAAAAATATCTAGATAGTTCATGCACCTCCAGAAATAGGTGGTAGCTGTTAAGAGGTTAGCAAATCATGAGTAGTCCAAACTAAGGTTCCTGAAGTCCTGCAGTTTGTGGAACAGTCAGCTTATGTGCCTGACTCCCATAGATTTTTGTGCTTAACTCTCACCAATTCAGTTCAAAGGAGAAAAAAGAGAAGCAACAATGGTTTCATAAAGAATCTGCTATTTGTATGTTATATTTGTGTCTTGTGCAATTAGGAAAAACATTCCTTTTGTAACTTCTAATGACAAGCAGCTTGAACCCACCTCTGATGAATGCAGGAAAGAGCTGATTTGTGTATCGTATTATCATCGAAGTAGTAGCAAATAGCCCAATTTTATTTTATTTTTCAGACCTTTCCAAATCAATCCCCAAGTAAATATTTTGGACTTTGAAATGACTTCAGCAAAGCTTGACTTGGTAATAATGGCTCACACTTGTGCTAGTTATTCCCTGACTGGGCCCTTCGCCATATTATTTGCATTTTGTCTTTGCTCACAACTATCCTTCTTATGTTCTTGTCAAAGCTATTACACTTGCTGTTGCAAAGAAAGGAGGCTATCTGTATTCCCAACATTCTAGGACAGAATAAAGGAGCAAACACTTCTGCAAAAAGCTCCTTTGAGCTACTTAATTTACTTTCTGACAAAAGGAAAGATGACATTGAGAACTCAACAAAGAACAAAAATTACTTCTTAAAACATGAAATACAAATGATAATTCAATCATTAGGAAAATTCTATTACATTCAGGAAAATTCCATTGTGCCTTCTTCATTACAGATTGTGAGCTAGTCACTGTTGTAGTGTGGTGCAAAAGTTATATTTGATTTGGTTTTGGTTCTTGTTTGCCTGCTGACAAAATTGAACTTAAAAATGTAGACGCAAACTTCCCTTCTACTATTTATCAGTAATAGTTAGAAAAACCCCTTAGCTCAGAAACAAATAGGGAAGTTTCAGTGGGAATAAAACAGATAAAGCTGTTATTCCTTCTCTGTTGAACACTCCCTTTATTTAGATATATTTTAATAATCCATTACTTCCATTTAATAAAGAAAATACCATACAGAAAGAAAGTTAAAACCATGAGAGACAACTACGAAAAGCCTGGAAGGTCTCTTTTTCATATCCTTCAAACACAAATTATTATAAATGCAGTCACATTTTGTGCCATTTGTTGGAAAAAAAACGTAGCTGCAGGTTTTAGTCAACTGGATGTATGAGGATGGACAATTTGGATTTGCGAGAGCAATAAAAAGACCAGGCATATCACACAATGGCATATTCCAACTGGTAAGCTTCGAAGTGGCCTTCATGTCTGCAGTTAAGTGACATTTGAACAACAGAGGTGTAAGATACAAAGCTGAAATATGCTACTAACATTTTTGTGTTGATCACATAAAGGCTCAAAGCAAGACTTTGGAGCGTCTCAGTTATTAGTTCCTTACCACATCACCTGACAGAATTAATAGGAAGTAGTATCGACATCTGTATTTAAAAAAAAAAAAGAAAAAGAAAAATAAATCCACATCAACAGAAGTGCAACCTCAATGGTCAGAAAAAACACAGATTATATTACACACATACAGACTAAATTATCTGAAAAGTTTCTCTCCTGACAGATAGTACTAGACGAAATAGGTGACTCATGACCTTTACCTGTGTTAATTTGAATCTGCCCTTTCATAGAAACAGGAGGAAAGAAAAACTGAAGAGTGAGGAAATCTATTGTATGATGTTGTATTTCAGTGTCTTCTTGAGTGAAAATCTAATTTGGGAGACTCATGACATATAGTTTCAAAATATTTTCATCCACATAAATATTTGTTTGGTGGGGAGAGAGTGTTATTAAAAATAAAACAGAGTGAATGGAACAGAAGATTGTCTTTAGTAGCAATTCTCTTTTATTAGCTAGAAGTAGAGACAGACTTCCTTGTAATAGACAATTCCCTGTAACTTTTAGATACACATTAATAAGTCCTTATGTTGAACTGCAGGAAAGACCACAAGTAAAAGCGATCAGTCTTTACTCATATGACAAATATGTCTTCTATATACTGGTGACTGTGGCACCCATGCACCATTACACCCTCCTGTTGTAAAATTTCTAAGAAATTCTTCTCATCTTCATGTCCAAAACAGTTCTACCTTGAGTTAATTTTGCAGACAGAGCACTTGGTGTGTGACTACTATACACCAGCTAAAAAACTATTCTGGTGAGTATCCTTAACTTTGCAATGCTTGTGCGATGTGTTCACCTAGCATAGCATTTATTTAACTAATGTATATGGTGAGTCAGTAGTAAATATAGTTTAGAGTGAGTGACTAGGTCATGAGAATTTTCTTTATCAAGAGTATTTAAAGGCAGAACTGCAGGTGAGGTGGAGCTGAGAGTATGGGATTAGAAAAAGGGAAGGTGTTAGTCTGTGAAGATGACTGGAAGACCAAGTATCAAGGCAGATGAAATGCTGGAGGGGAAGGCATCTGTAAGTTTTGTCATCCCCTGTGTTTTGGGATTTCAGAGACTGTCTATCTTCAGAAATATGTCCCTCCTTCTGCTCTTCCATGCAAACTGATATCCAGGGAGTTTGTTACATCCTCTTTGTCTCTCGTGTCTCCAGGGTATCATGCAAGTTTTCTGAGGAACTCTGTCTTCCTTACATCAATTGGAACACTTGTGTCTCTGAAAGCAGGACTTATAAGATGAGGGAGGTTACCAACTGTGAAAAAGTGGTGGTGATCAAGTTGCCTTTATGTACTGGGAAATGATGGATGGGAGAAACAGGGAGGGTTAATAACTCTTTCTCTTTAAGTGTCTGAATCACCCCTCTTGCTTTCCAGGTGGGACAACATCAAAATAAGTCTCTAGACTTGCTTGATGAGACCAGGAAGATAGCTGCAGTCACACAACAGGTTCTCCAGGTTTGGCTATGGAGAGATAGACACAGATGAAATGGTTTTCCTATGGTCTGTTTTTAGTACCGGCATGCTTCCGGTCAGATTTTATTGCTTGCTTGGACTGCCTTGATTTAGTATTCCTCACAAGGATATGGGTCCATTCAGTGATCCACATCTGACTTAATTTAAAGACTCTTAAGTTTTTAAAGATATAAGTCCAGTCTGACTTTTATTTACATCATTCTTGAAATGACATGATATGAAATAAAGCACATCTATTTCACTTGACAAACAGAAACTGATATTTTAAGTTTTATGAGGTACAGAGTGTGAGAAGAAGAAAAAATGTTTATATATAACCGAGTTCACAAAACTTGAGAACTGGAGGGTTTCTTACGTCCAGTGGAAAAACATTTTGTTCCTCTGATCTTTTCTGGTCTGAACGCAGGTTGTTATATAAATGCATGCTCTGCTTAGCCTAGTGTTAACAGAAACGCAATCTCCTCACACACCCCTCTTCTTCCTCATCCTACATTCTGTAGAAACTTTGTGTGTGGAGTTCAGGCTAAATTAAGACAGCTATTCTTAACTGTGTATGCAGATGTCTGAACTAGGTGTCTAAGCCATCACTGTGGTAGGTAAAGACCTAGAATGGGACTTGCTTTTCCAAACAGACATTTAGTCCTTCTGAGATGCGCTGTCTGAGACATCCTGAACAAGCTAGTGGAGATGACATATGACCTAAGGAAGATACACCCTTGCATACTCAGTTGGAAGTAAACACTTAACGGTTCTGAATCTTATCCTTGTGACTGTTTAGATGACTCATTCTTGTGACTTCATTAACTGTATTGAGCAAGAGAAAGTGTCTTAACATTGAAATTAATGACACCTTCAAACTCTTAATTTAGTAGCCCAGACTACATAACAAGTACCATCAGAGAGGATATATTGGAGACTTAGGACCTTCTGGAGAAACACTTGGAGGCCAGACTGTATACCTTCTATATTCGTAAGTGCCGTATGTCAGAATTATTAATTGGATATATATTTTGGAAGTTGTAGTTAAACTTCCCTGTAGTATCTTGTCATCTCTCAGAAAATTTCAGAAATATTTTGAAAAATAAAACTAAAAATGGTGAAAAAACTGGCATAGCTCTAGCTCTGCTTTCTTCAAACTATGTTCCAACATGACCCAAGCAACTGTACGTACATTCTATTCTCTGTATTTTACTGAGCAAGGGTTACTAGCGCTTGTGCAGAACAGATGTTTAGCTAAAAACGTTAATGAAAAGGTATATCTGATAATGTCTGACAGCTCAGATCTGTTTTTACAATCATTCCATTCAGTTTCCCAGGAAAAATTATCTTACCCATCACTAAACCTACAGCCACATTCGTCTCTCCCAAAATCATTGCTTTTCTCTATAGCAAGATCTAAAATTTCCTTCCCTGTTGTTTCCCTACTAAACATCTTATCATTCCAAGGACAAAGATTTCAAAACAAAGTATGGAAGAAAAGCAAAAGATCTTTTTCCTGCTTTGGGACTCCATCACAGCTCTTCCAAAGCACTCCAGTGAATCCTCCTGCCATTTAACTCTTGAATACAGTTAGGTTATTTACACTTAAGTTACTACTCCAGGGGACAGAAGTAAGGTGGTCTGAATATACAGTATGAATCTAATTTGCTTGTGTTCAGATGACTGGCAGAACTTAAGTTTGCCTTTTCTATTTTCAGATGTATTAATGTTTCTGAATCCACATGTGTAGTACAAACTCATGCCAGTGAAGATATATCTAATTGATATTTTACTTATTATTAAATTTTTAAGTACCTTACCCAACCTAGAATTTACAGATTTATTTTCTATTTCATTATTTTTTTCAACTTGATGGCTAGGCTTTATTTTTTTCTTGTCTTTTTCTTTTGCAGAATGAGTTGTTGGCATTTCTGAAGGTAATGTAATTTTAGTTCTTGCAGCAGTGAGTCCCCCAGCTGAAGCACAATAATTGAGACAGTTAATTCTACTGTACTCATGAATCATCATCTTTTGGCTAACATTCCATTTTCCATAGGAATGTGTCTGTCACAACAGACAAAGTAAAAAAAAGTTACAGCAATGTGTGCAACAGTGAACTAAGATTGTCTTCAACAAGGCAGAACAACTGAATGTGAGACAACATTTACTTTATGAGATGAATATATGGTAATATTAAACTGCATTATTGTAAAATTTTACTTAGAAATCTTATAAATATTTCATTTGTTTCAAATATAAGGACCAGGACAATGATATCAAATGCCAGTTTCACTGCAAACTCAACAATTACTCCAGTAACATAGCAAGGTACATTTTTTAAACAACTGTGTTATCCAAGCTTATGGTTAATACTGACCCAGAAAGCATAAAACAAGTGTTTTAAAGAATCTCCCTATTGAAATCAATGATTTCTTCACTTATTGTTTGCAAAGTATTTTGCACATACTTCCCTGCTTCATAGCATTTTCCAGTTTTATGGTGTATAATTTATCATTCTAAAAATTTTAAAAATTGTTATTTTTTAAAATACATTTTCACCCTGATTATTGACTGTCTTAGATTTTGGTTGATCATACACAGACCACCCACAGTTTATGGCCAACCAAATCATGAAATTATTTTTCACCCATTTTGCAGATACATAAATTAACTTAGGCAGCAGAAGGCAAAGGAAAACTAGATTTCACTATGAAATATCCTTTAATTTGAGAAAGAAAAAAAAAAAAAGGTATGCAATCCATGCACAAAAAAAAAAAACCAAAAGCAAACCCCTCAAAACAAAAATAAACAAAAAACATGAAGAATAATTCTATCTCACTGTTTCACACGAAGCCTTATATGAGTAGAATTAAAATGCCAGTTAGTGTTTATTGGGTTTTTTTTCCATTCTTGGAAAGAAAACATTTACTTTGACAAAATCACTGATGTCTTCTCCAACATGACAAGATATTTTTTTTTGTGCTGCTTCTGTATACTTGGCAAACTTCAGGCTGTTAGGTAAGTGATTAATTTTCCAAACTTCAGTCTCACTGAATATAATTCTATGTCGACAGAAACCTGTGGAATTCATCCTTTACAGCAGTCTTCTATAAAAGTTGTTACCAAGTATAACACCTCTAATGACTCTTGCTCTGGCTATGAGGAAGAACCATATAACTATTTTGTGTTTGTTGACTTTTGCCTACAGCAGTATAGATTTGAGAAAGCTTCAGAGGTGACTAGAGATTTGAGAACCATGAGTAAAAACTAAAAAATCAGGAGCTCCACTTAAGGCATCTATGGGGAGACTGAACATTGAGACTTCAACAATTCATTCAAAACCAGACTGTATTGAAATAGGTTGTGTTGACAGCCTATGGTGATTTTACACTTTGCTAACTTTGCTACACTTGGTGAAAACTGTCTGCACATTCCTTCACCTCCCCAAGACAGGGGGAGAAAGGAAAAGCATAAAAGAGTCTCATCCTGAATCAGCTCAGTGTTTTACTAGCCAGTCTGCCCAGAACCAAAGAACATCAAATGAAATCCCCAGACACATGGATTGTATTAGGGATGGAATAAGAAGTCTTAACTCTGTAGTTCCTGGCTTTTGTTGGATTATTTTTACACAGCTTTTGTATTTAGGGAGGATTATGGCACACATGGTCAATAAGATCACACAGTCTTTTTAGATCCCTATAATACTTCAAGGTGTAATGACATGAGTTAAACATGGAGAGAAAAGCCAGTCTGAGTCTCATGGCTTCTGGAGTTTTAAATGAAAACTTACTGCACATTTTAACAAGGGTATTTCCACAATTTTTCACATTAACAGTGAAAAAATAGTAGAAGGGAATAAAGAAGACCTCATACTGAAAGGACCTGGCCTGATTACAGTGACAGTGACAATTATTCTCTATTTAATCCATGGTGATCATAGGAGACCATTTTGAGCTATTATGATTTCGGCTGAAGTACATGGGAAACTGCTACTTAATTTCCATGTAATCTTAATGTAACTGTTACAATTTCTTCATCAAAAGCATAATCACACATTCTACTGTTGTCATGGTCTATTGTGCCAATAAATGCTACTAAGGAAATTCTTCATGCACACCTCATTGACATAATAGACTACAATGTTTTTTTTAGTGCTGCTATGGTCTACTGTATTAATGCCTACTGAGGGAGACTTTAAAGCACTCATCCAAGCACAGAGGGTAACTATACATAATAAATATATGAAGTTTTTCGAAATACACAATTATTTTGCACTGCACTGTTCATTCTATTTATAAGTGCCAAAATCATTTGCATACACAAGGGACAGATGTGGTATTCAAATTTTCCCTTAAAGATTGAACTAACTTCACTTCTACAGGTTTCAAGAACCTTTAAGAAATTATTTTTTTTGTGTTGTCTTTCATTTTTCATAATGTCAAAGTGAAAAAAAAACATAACGGAAAAACTTAACTCTCTCACTTAATGATCTCATGCCTCTCTAAAATTTTTTAAGATAAAGTCATAGTTTCTTCATCTTCCTATATGAAAGCTATGCCTCTAGTCTGAAACTTGTGTCTGATTTTTTTCTTTATGGAATAGACAGACAGAAGTACCTCCAGAGAACAATTTGGAAGAACATTCATAAACTAGGCACCTGAAATGAGTGGGATGAATGGCTCACTGAAGAATTTAGCCCAGCTTCGTAGCAAATGCATACCATGTAAAATATATCCCTGTCTTTAAGTAGAAAATATAGACTCTATATTTCCAGAATTTCAACTAATGTAGAAGAAAAGGGATTAGTTTAGGACAATAGAAAGGATCTTTCACGCTAAATAGGGTGTAGTGCTGAATAACTACTGCTTTCTGACATGAGTACCAAGTGACTCAACAGGAAGTTCAAGAAACTGTGCAGCTGTCACTAATAAATTAACTTTGTTAGAGATCTGTGAGAAAAGTTTAATCACCCCCCAAAGACGCACTAGAATATGCTCTAGATCATCAGAAAAGTAATTTTCCCTCTTTTTTTATGGAATATTGCAGTAGGTTTACCTTGGCTGGTCACCAGGTGCCCACCAAGCCACTTTATCTGTCCCCCTCCTTCAACAGGACAGGGGAAGAAAATATGGGGAAAAGGTCATGAGCTCAGATAAGGACACGGAAATCACTCAGAAATTACTGTCATGGGCAAAACAGACTCAGCTTAGGGAAATTAAATTAATTTATTACCAAGTAAACAGAGTAGGATAATAAGAAATAAGAACTAATCTAAAAACATCTTTTCCCCTACCTCTTCCTTCTTCCCAGGTTCAGCTTCACTCCCGACTCTTCTACCTTCTCCCCATGAGAAGTGCAGGTGAATGGGGACTATGGTCAGTCTATAATGTTTTTCCTCTGCCGCTCCTTCCTCCTCACACAGTTCCCCTGCTCTAGCGTTGGGTACCTCCCACAGGACATAGTCCTTCACAAACTTCTCTAACATGGTTCTTTGCCACAGGCTGCAGTTCTTGCAGAACTGCTCCAGCATGGATCACTTCCATGCTGGTGCAGTACTTCAGGAATGAACTGCTCCACCATGGGTTCCCCACAGGTCACAGGTCTTGCCAGAAGCCTGCTCCAGCATGAGCTCTCCATGGGCTGCAGCTTCCTTCAGGACACATCCACCTGCTGTGGTGTGGGGTTGTCCATGGGTTGCAGAGGGACAACCTGCTTCATCATCGTCTTCTCCCCAAACTGCAGGGGAATCTCTGCTCTGGCACCTGGAGCACTTCCTCACCCTCGTTCTTCTGTGACCTTTGTGTCTGCAGGGCTGTTTCCCTGTCATTGTCTCACCCCTTTCCCAGCTGCTGTTGCACAGCACTTTTACACTTTCTTAAATATGTTATCTCAAAGGTAGTACCAACATTGCCGATTGGCTGAGCTTTGGTGAGCTTCAGGTCCATCTTGGAGCAAGGTGAAACTAGCTCTGTCAGGGGAACAGGGGAAGCTTCTGATGTCTTCTCACAGAAGCCACCCCTGCAGCACCCTTCACGTCCCAGCCCCCTGCTACCAAAACCTTGCCATGTAAATCCAATAAAAATATAAAACAGGTTTTTTTCAAAATCTGTGCATCTTTTTGTTCTCTTTTTTTTCTTTTCCTTTTTATATTTTCCTTTTCTCTTTTGCCTTTTTCATCCATCTCCTTCTTTCTCCTTCTCCTTCTCCCTTGCCCAGGGAGGTGGTTGAGTCCCCATCACTGGATGTGTTTAAAAAACGTGTAGATGTGGCACTTCAGGATATGGTTTAGCAGGAATGGTGGTGTTGGGTGGATGGTAGGAATCGATGATCTTAGAGGCCTTCTCCAACCTATGATTCTATGATTCTATGTTTCTATGCTTTTATCTTCATTTTCCTTTCCTGTTTTTAATTCTAAACTGCTGGCATACAGTCAATGGTGATATGACGTCGCTTATTATAGCAAGATTAAAAAATCAGTTCTGTTTTTTTTGGTTAGCTGTGCAATTTGCTCAGGCTGTTTCCAAATTTCAGTAGGGTTTTGACTGGCATGATGTAAACTAAAAGTTTGAAACTTGACACTTAGTAGCCACAAACATTGCTGTGATGGATCTTTGAAAGTCTCCTCTCTAGTAAAATATGAATGCAGTTTGAGGATGCAAACTTTGCCAAAGTAATAGTGCAAGTTGAAACAAGTATTGATGGGAAATATTTCCTTTATTTATAATGGACTGAGAAATTTCTTTCCTAGGCCTAATGCCTAACCTATCCAAACCTGAAAAATATGGACAGCTTCTTAACTATTTCGCTGCAAACAGAGGTCTTGATGAATGCAAAATAATTTAACACACATTTATACAGCCCACTTTGGAGCAAAGGTCAGTCATTAGTTTGATTTATGATTAACTGAGCTTCATGGTTATGTGATCTTTCAGAACAGTGCTATCTATACTCAGATTCTCTAGTTGCCCTAAAATAATTTGAAGGTGTCTAACATAGACAAATAGCATAAAAGAAAGCAAAATACAATACTGGAAAATATGGAAAATAAAGGTAACAACAATCCCCCCTATTTTTACAACTCCTGAAGATAGGCCTTTCATCTTCTTTAATGAGAACATGGTCTGGTCATGGAGTGCTTTGCCACATTCTCCAATGACAGTATCTCAGATATCAGTCCTTGTTTTTCATGGTAAATCACTGCATCATTCTGGTTCTTCTTTGAAAAATTTGGTGATGATGTTGACCTCTTTTCTATACTGATTTTGGTGTCTAAATAATGCTTAAAGAGTGGGATTCCTTTCATCTATGTTTAAGTATGAACTAGTCATCTTCAGTTCCAGTTACTGTTAGAGGGGGCACATGGGCACTTTTAGGGCAAGATTCAGCTGACCTCTTTTAAAAAATACTTTTAAATCATACTAATAATATTTTTGTTTGCTTCAGTTGATTACAAAAGAAGTCTATTACATTATTACATTCGATTTGTATGTCTCTGCTGTTGAGGTGGTCACACCATACCCTACCACAAAAATTTCCCTGAGTTTGGCTAATAGCTGTACAGGTGCTTTGTAAACTATCTTGTCTGGAGATAAAGTATATAAACTGTGCATGTGGACATCTGAACCTAACCCCATTAAGCACTTGCTGAGTGGAGTTGTACTGTAACTGCATTTCTGGATGAGACGTGGACTTGTATTGGGCCTCTTTCATTTCTTCTTGCTTGGTTTCTGTGAAAGTGAGCTGACATAGATGTACTAGGACCTACGAGTGCACAGCAATGCAGATGACAGCTCACTGTAGACACAACTAAGGAGAATGTCTTCATTCTAAGGACAAGGACTTCTTCAACTACATCAGCAGCAAAAGGAAGGCTAGGGACAACGTGGGGCCGCTGCTGAATGAGGCGGGTGTCCTGGTGACGGAGGATGCGGAGAAGGCAGAGCTACTGAATGCCTTCTTTGCTTCAGTC
>Ga0065711_1002855_pt1 | contig 31208 bp, 16 predicted proteins | sample Hoacrofraction12_FD_59098 | JGI IMG/M metagenome (GOLD analysis project Ga0065711, IMG submission 59098) | Hoatzin crop microbial communities from Cojedes, Venezuela - Epithelial fraction 12 v2 (version 2) | ecosystem: Host-associated > Birds > Digestive system > Esophagus > Crop | place... | reverse complement strand
CGCGGCGGGGCCTGGCCCGGGGCACCTGAGCGCGGCGCGGCGTCCCGAGGGCTCCCCCGCCATCACGCGGCGCCGCCCGCCTCGCCCATTGTTAAAAGGCCGAGCGGGCCGGCGTGTGTACAAAGCCAGGCGGCCCCCGGCACACTGCCGCCCACCCGCCAATCGCCTGCCGCCTTACAGCACGGCCTGCCCCCCGGCCGCCAATCAGGGCGCGGCGCTCACGGCGCACGCCGTGCTCCGCGGCCCCGCGCGGGAAGGCTTTGGCCCCGCGGGGCTGCCGTAGCCGCCCCGATAAAGGCCCGGGGAGGGCTGGGGGCTTTGGCCCCTCGCAGGGACCCCCACCGCCGGGTGTCCCTTGCCGGGGGCCGGGTGTCTTGGGAGAGCCGGGCTAGCGGGGCTCTCCCCGGCAGGAGCGTGGGGTGGTGCTTAGCCCCGAGCACCCGGTGGCACCTTTTCCCCTTCCCTTTTCCCCTGGCGCTTTCCCCTCCTGGCTCCGCTGTGAGGCTTTTAGCGCGCGGAGTGACCGCGTCGGGAGCCGCCGCTCCTTCAGCTCGCGCGCTGCGGGCACGTTTTCCCTTCAGCCGTGAAGGACGGACGCCTCTGGGGCTGCAAAAGTTACGAGGCGCAAGTATCACTCGATTTTGTGGATGAGCCCTTGTCCCCACTCGTTGAACTCCGGGGAGAAGGTTTGTGGCAGCACGTGGCCTCCTTGAGAAGGGCCTGTGCTGTTCAGCTGTGCCTCCTGCCCGGGGCTTGCTGGAAGGAGCTCCCGCGTGCGCTTCTGCTGTCGCAGTAGGTGCTGCGTGCCTGGTTTGCACTCAAAAGACCTTTTTCTAGATGCTTTCTGCTTGTTGGTAACCCCCTGCTATGGAGATCTTGCCAAAGAGTACTTGGTGCCTTACGGTGGTTTACATCTTTGAGTTCCCAAAGACCCAAACAAGTAGCTAATGAGGATGTAAAACCTTGCACGACAAGCAATGCAAAGTGATGCAGAAGAAATGCTTTGGGTGCAATTCAGGTTGAGGGAATAGATTTAATTTTTCATTTCCACCCATGCTCAGACATGATTTTTTTTTTAATTAGGAAAATGGAAACCAACTTTTTGACATAACCGGTTTAATGACTCTGTAGCCAGGGCTGTTCCTTTAAAGATGCATGTCTAACTTTAATGGGTAGTCCTGCGGACTGCAGTGGTCTGTTTCATCTGCGGAGGTGTGCTAACAGGTGGAAGCCCTTGCTTTTGAGGACATGTTTCTTGGGCAGTTTCCATTTATGACAGATTTTGTTATGTAATGCTACATAGTTTTCTAAAGAAAAAAACAAGTGGAAAAATGTAGGGTTTTTTGTGCATGAATGCATAATTGAGAAAATGTTTGAACGACTTAAACTAGCTGTCTGAGATCTATAGACTTGACAGCACCATTTTGCTGTTCTGATGGCTTTTTGTCTCATTTCTGTACATTGTTTTATAGGCAAGTGCATGTTCACACTAACTTTGATTTTAAAATTATTTCTTTTTGAAGAAAGGTAGTACCAAATTTTGTATTTCAGGGATAGGATAAATCTCAAAAGCAGATTCCTAGTGGAGACATAGTCACTCACAACACCTTTATGGCCTTCAAAAACATGTTGCCTGCTTGAAGAGGAGAAAGCTAATAAACACCAAGATGCTAAAAACCTGTTACAATGGGCCCAAATGGGGAAGTGATGTTTTTACTCTTACATGTTGGGAGAAATTACTGTTAGCACTGCTGCCTCCCCCTAGAGCTTTTTAACTACCATGTGGATCAGTCTGTTGCTGAATTGTTAAGTGGGGAAAAAAAAAGAGTAGATACTTGCTGGCTTATTTCTCAGATGTGCTTGTCTGATAAAGCTATTTACTCTGAGAGCTATTACATTTATATATAATAATTGAGAAAAACAATGATGCTGTAGTTACTTGCCACGCTACAAAGATGACCGAGCTGTGGAACTACCTATTTCAGATCCTCGTAATGCTGCTTTGTTGCCTGCTTTCAAGTTGCTATGCACCCATTACAGCCTATTTTAATTGAGTTGATCTTGAAAACAGTTGCATCTGTGTCTGCTTTTCACGCAGTCAAAAGATAGCTTTGGAAAGAGCCTTGTCATCCTGCCCAAGACCAGGATTGCTCTTGGCATGTGTTTTTCTGATCTTGGAGACATCCAGAAAATCATCATACTGGAAAAGCCAAAGCACTTCTGTACAGCCATGTTGTTATCGGCAGGAAGCATACATCTCTGTGTGCACCTTAATCCAACTGGAAGAACTGACAGTCTTGGAGCCTGCAGACTGAGGTTGTTTGCTTTCACAGTCCAGGGTTTCAAAGATCAGAGTTTAGGGGTTTAAATGGGAATGGGAATAGTGCAACTGTAATGAGAATAGGTTAATACGGCTTCTTTGGATGTCTTCTAATCAGTCCTAAAAGTAATAACCAGCGGTATTTTTTTAACCGGTGCACATTTTATGTACTTTTGGTGGTCAAGGCTATGTACAGTGCTCTAAGTATTTCCACCTTCATCCCCTGTGTGTAAGTCAGGGCAGAATCAAAACATAGTCAGTCCTCAGAATAAACAGAGGATATTGAAGATTACTTTGTGGCAGTAGTTAGGTTTTTATTAGCAAGAAACTGGCAATGTGAAGTTTTCCACTTATGTGTAGTATATGGAACCCGAGAGAACAGAAAACAGAACTAAACGTTAAGAAACCATTTTGAAATGGGTATCCTATTCCTGTGAAGGGCCGTGAATCACCTAAGCAAATACGTGTGTCTCAAGGGGGAAATGAGATTGGCTGTGAGAGCTGCTGTCTCTGCTTTGAAAAGGTGCCAGACAGCAAGAAGCACTGTTATTCTTGGAATTCCCCAAGAAAAATTATGACGCTTAATTCCATCCAAAACAGGCTAGATGGTAACCTGTGAAATCTGGACTAAAATGCTTGTAACATTTTTGTGGAATCTTCTAAAGAGGATGCTGCTGAAGTCTTACAATTTATGGACCTGTAACTCACAGGTTATAATCCTAACACAATTTCAGACATGGTGGGTGAGCTGACTTCTCTTTGTAGTTACTGGGAGGTTAGATCTGTATCTCAGGAGTTGATGCACGTATTTATGTGTTTAAGCTGCTTTTTCCTCCCCTAATTTTTTGGTGGTTCTTCTTGGCCTGTGAAAAAAGAAATGTGGCTTTTAAAATACAAATGAAGAACTTGCAGGTAGTTGCCAAGTACAGCAAATACTCTGAACCTGAGAACCACCACCTCTCTGCATTAGAAACCTTTTCCTTCTATACCATTTGGTATATTGTTTTAGTGTTAATGGTACCTCGACCACAAGAGCACAACAGTTCCTAAAGACTGACACATTGTTTTACTTCTGTGCCTATTGTCATAAAGATACATGTTTGAAGTTTGGTTTTGTCTTGACTGGCAGAATTAGATGAATCGGTCACTTGAGCTGCCTAAGCAGAGTCCAGGACAGATACTGAATTCTGGGGTTACATAGCACTGAAAGAAGTATTTAAATAATGGCTCAATCACTATGTTAATTGTTGTTTTGTTTATTGGTTCTTGATTTTGTTTTGATGGTCCTACGTGGTTCTCATCTGAATAAAGAGATGGTAATTCCATAAAATACGTATTTGAAGGACTGCATTTTTGGTTGTAATGTAAGAGAATCTCAGGTTTGTAGAACTTAGCATTATTTAAAAAAAAAATTGTTAGAACTTAGTTCAAGTGTTTCTTAGGGCTGAGAAAGTTAGCTCTGTTTTTGTTACTGTACTTGTTGATCTTATTTTCAAACAAAGACTGCATCTGATGACATTCGTAGCAGTAATATTTCAAGGGCATTTAATTAAAGGGAATGAATCACTCTAAAGACAGGACTGTAACTGCTCATAGAGCTCTTTTGCATCATGGTAGTAGATGAAATGTGGCATGTTGGTAAAGAGTTGTGAAGCATTAGTGAGGGCGGTCTCCTAATGAAAGTACTCCAGGGTTGTGTTTGTAAATGCCTGTACTGAATGTTAAAGGTACTCTGTGGGTAAGATTTTCAAAGTTGTCTGGGGATTTGGATTTCCGAGATAGCTACTAAAATGTGATTATTAGATTTGAACTTAGCTGGTAAATATCCTTTGGAACTGTTGACTTTAGTTGTTAATATGGCTATTAAGAGAGAAAGCATCTGAGAACGCTTTGGTCTCAATGATACATGCTTTTCACTAAGCATTTTAATAAACAATTTGCGTTTAAGTGTTTTCCCATCCTCTCGGAAGCTATTATAAAACTGTGTGCCCATTAATGTTTTATTTGGCAGTAGGATAAATGTATATGTTTTTGATAATGTGTTGTATGAAGGAAATGTTCATACAAGTGAAAGAGTGTTGGTGGATATGATTTGTACTGAGGGGTTCTTCTTTTCTGTAAGTCACACTCTTGGTTTAGGAAATAACTTTGTCAGTAACTAACAAGACTGGAGGAATTTTGCATCTAAAGCATGTGTACTTCCTGCTTGGAAGGCTTCAGCTCATTTGACTGGGATTTAGGAAAGGTTACTTGTCGTGCAGCTAGCTCAGGGATGGAGAGGTAGAGCCGTTAGTGATAGGTTGTGGTTCCTGTCAAACATGTTTTGATTTTAGTTATAGCTACAGAATTTAAGTGGGACAAAGTGGTCTGTTAATTTCAAACTTAAGGTCCAACAAAGAAATTTTTTTTTTAATATAAATATATATAAATAAAAATATATCTTTTTAATATAATATATATATATTCAGGTCTGCCAAATTAGGAGCCAGCCCAGGCAGAGTACCACAAAATTAATGCTTTTGCTGGCTAGTGGTTGCCATGGAGCAGAGCTGCCTGCAGACATGGGCTCACATCCACGGAGGGACGTGGTCTTTGCAGTGCTTTTTGTTGAAGTACTTGACCAGGAGGTTTTCAGTTCTGTAGCCAGGCACAAGTGGAAAACTTCACTTCCAGTTTCTTGCTAATGGAAACCCAGCTACTGAAAGCAACCATTAATATCCTCTGTTTGTTCAGAGGAGTTACTGAGCTTGTTTTCGAGTCTGTCCTGATTTACATGCACAGGGGTAAGGCAGGGATGTGTAAAGCACTGTACTTCCTTTTAGGTAAGGGAAGGCTGCTATTAGGTCCTTCTGGAGCTGTCTCTGGGCTGAAGAAGCCCAGATCACCCATCCTCTCTGCAAAGGGCAAGTGCTTCAGCCACCAGCCATCTTGGTGGCCATCCAATGAATTTGCTCCAGTTAGTCAATGTCTTTGTTGTACTGGGGGTGGGACAGAGGTCCCAAAGCTGGATGCAGTATTCTAGGTGTGGTCCAACAAGTGCAAAGTAGAGGGTAATAATAATAATTTCTTTTGATTATTTTGCTATGGTTAATGCAGGCCAGATGCTGTTTGCTGCCTTCAGTGCCAGGGCATTCTGTTGGCTCATGGTCACCTTGCTACTGCGCGAGTCCTCAGCTTCCCTCTAGCACTAGCTGGTCTGTGTTGCATTCTCTTCCACGTATTTGCCAGGGTCACAGCATGGTTTACTCTGTGTCCACGAGGCAAAAAAACAAAAATGAAGAATGATACATTGCAGCAGACTTGGGGCTGGTGTAAATCCTGCCAAATCCCACGGGGTTTATATGCATTTCAAATACTGTGCTCCTTGATCCGTTATTCAGAAGTGCTGCACCTTATTCGGTTGTGTTGGTAATGATGAGCGTGTGGTTTGGGGCTGCATTATGTAGAAATAGTGTATCCTAATCTGGTCATAGATCACAATGAGATCTGGGATCTGGTTCTGCAATAGTGTCCGATGGATGTGGCCAATTCTGCATCTGGTAGCCAGAGCCCAGGGGCTCCTAATGTGATCTTTGCGTCTCACCATGCTGAAAGAATTTCACATTTTTATGTTTGGGACACATTTTACTGCCAGGCACGTGGTCATGTGTTGAAGGAGCTGATTAACTATATTGTATCTGGCTAGTGTGTGGATGTACCTTTCTCAAGCTTTATGGACAAACAGACCTTCACTTCTGCTTCCTGGTATCTTCATATGCTATTCAGTGCCTAATTATCTAGTCACAACACATCTAGTTGAGACATGTTTTAATAGACATGAGTCAGTACTCTTCATGCTCACTCACTGCATTGTGACTCATTACACCTACTGTATTATTAAAAATGCAGAAACATACCTCCATTTGGATATTGTTAAAAGCGCTGTGATGACTGGTTTAAAAAGTGTGTTAAATGAACAATCCAGTTGAAAGGATATCTGGGTGGAAGGGTAAAATGAACCCAAACTTTGGTTTCACAGCTCATTGCCAGTGGTACTCCCACCTGAAACCCTGACCCCTGTTTTGTGTTAGGGTCTCTGTTTGGGACTGTTTGATGAACACATATGCAGACTTCTATAAAAGCTGTGCCCTGAACAGGTAGTTAACACCTCGTGGGAAGAAGGGTTCAGTAGTGTTTTTTTTGTTTAAATTAATCAGCAGTGACTGTTTCTCTAACAATGAGGAAAGAGACAGTATTAGGATAGGTTCTGCTCTAGGAAGCAAAGGGCAACCTCCACCACCACTGGTGAGACATTGCTCATTCTGCCCCTGAACCAACCTCAGACGTGGAGGAAAGGTGCTGTCAAGAGTCAGTGTGCATCTGTGACCGGGCTCTGCTTAGTGGCTTTGCACATTGTGTTGCTGTGATCGTGTGCACAATTTCTGATGAAGTTGTGTTTGTTTTCCTGTCCCATTTGGGAGCATCTTGAGGACAGTGTATAAGAACCATCTCTTTTGCGCTGTTGGCAAAATGGAGTCACATTTGCTTAGTGTTTTGAGTGAGAAACACTGCGTATGAAAAAACAATATAAAGGTCAATCTGAATCTGAAGCTATCAATATGGTAAATAAACAGGATCTGTAAAACACTCATACATTACCATATTTTAAATTTGTACGTGATTCTCTTTGGCAAAAAAACAAACTAGCACTTCATGTTTCTCCTCTCACTAATGGCCTCAGTCTTAGGAAATGCCAGCTTGTGTTTTTTCTTTAAGTAGTGGTCCAACAATTTCAAAAACAGATGGCAAAAGTCAATCTTTGCGTTTGAGTCATTGCTTTGCTTAGTATGTGACAAGGATTAGAGTAGGTATTGCTTGTAAGAAATAATTTGATTGATACTGCTGGGTGTTTGTTTTATGGAAGTTTGTTACATTTCGTAATTTATTCTTTGCTTGAAAATGCCTGTAGAGTTCTTTTTAGTTTACCATCTGCAGTTTGCAATTTACTGTGTTACTTAGCTATAAAAGCCAAGTGGTATTATTGTTGGTTCCTGGTTGTTTTTTGTAAATAACCACCAGAATTAAACAGAACTGAATTCCTATCCTCTTTAAAAAGTTTTATGAAAATAAACAGTCCCATTTAAATTGACTCTGTTGCATGTGTCTGTGTGTTTACATGTTCAAGACTGGCTTTTTATGTCTACATGGTGCTGTAGGGGAGCAAGAGCTCTGGACTGCAGAAGGTGAAGGGAAATGGGTGTCAGTAATGTTGGGGTGAATATGTGACTGCAGGTGATTGATCCGGGAGGGGGGCATAGGGCGGGATGGAGTTAGAGAAGAGCAGAAGCAGGTGATTAATAGGAGTCACCATGAACTGGTAAGTCCTCAGAGACCGATATTCAGAGCAGTTCTCAAACACTGATAGGCTTGGTTGGGGTCACCAAGGACAAGTTGACTTTTCAGACAACATCAGAAGTTCATTGCTAAATCAACATGTATGTTAGACCACAGGGGTTAAATATGGAAAAAGCATGTCAGATTGGACAGATTTGTCCAAGTATTAGGTTTTACTGCCTGATCATGTTTATTAAAGATTTCAGATAAGCATTTCCATGGTGATGATCTAGAAAAAACACAACCCCTATATTTTACATAGATTTAAAGTATTAATTTTGTTATGAAAATCAGAAGTATAATGCTGCAGACACAGAGCCAATTTGGCTTGTGGTCTAATGAAATATTGTTCAACTTCAGGACTCCTACAAGTAGTTTAAAAATGTGTTGCTGCATGACCCAAAGCTTTGAACTGGCGTAAAGTTTCTCTGTTAGTTCAGCTTTGTTTGAAACATTTAATTGGGTTATGCTTGTGCTGGTTATATCAACAATTGCCTGTTAGTGCTGCAGTTACTTTATACAAGAATAGGAATCACTCATGCTCTGACAGCCAACATAAAGCCCACATAGAATTATAAAGCCGGTATAAGCTCTGTAGTTTATACTCTTACTATTTTAATCCTGATATAGATAAAATTTCTACTGCTAGCTGATCGAACAGCACATAGATCTGGTATTAGTGCCTATGGAAGCTTGGTCTTACCTGTGGATAAGAATATCGATCCTCTGTGTTTCTGGCCTTCCACTTCCTTGTTCTGCGAACAAGTTAGCTGTGGCCCAAGTAACTGAGTGACAGTCATACCATGCAATCACTGGATGCAAATAATCCTGCAAATCTATCTCATCGGGATGCTTCCATTGAAATCAAATGAGTAACATGAGATAAGGTGTCTTAAAGAGTACATAAGATGGAGCAACTGTTAATGTAGTTACTGGAAACAAAAAGACAATGAAGGCTTTGATTTTTTTACCATCAATGGAAGAGACTGAAAGCTGAAATTACTTTAAAAAGATTGAATGACGTCTTTCTTGTTCAACTTTCTGGAACTGTAATACAGATTGACTCAATTCAGAGAAAAAACACAGAAGTAATAAAAGAATCTACTGTATTTACTTCTGAGTTCAGATTAGGTCATACAGAGTATTATTTCATGGCCTTTCTCTAGTGCTTTGTGAGTATTTCCCAAAGCCAAAATACACGTTTTCTGCTGATTAATGGTCTATAGTTAGATGAGGGCAAGCAGTGAAATATTCTGTGGTTGCAGAACACAAAGTGAACTGACAGAGCTCTCCAGCTACAACATCCTCCTCCCAGCAGGAGAAATGCTACTTTGCTGTCCCCATCCCCTTTGACTGGGATTTTGTTTCCCATCAGACTACTTCAGTCATGATGTAAAATTTAATAATAGCAATGTACGTTTCACTTCCTAAGACATATTTCAGGCAGAGAAAATGAGGGAGCAAGCCAGCAACTTACGATCAGAGAAGTCTCTGTGGATCTGTAATACTTCATGGATCATGGAATAGGGAAAGTGGATACATGGATGTAGGGAAAGTTATACGCAGTGCATGCATCTGTTTTCAACTATTTTCAAATTTGGATTATTTGCAACATAGATCTATGTAAGTGTACTGAGATTAATTTTATAGTGTTATGGAATAATCCTGTTTTATTTAACTGTATCATGAGGAGTAGCCAAATGAGCTGAGCAGCATTGCAGAAGAACACAGCATTTGTCTTGCCTTCCTATTTTTAGCTTCTTCCTGAAATAGAGGAATAAATGGCATCATTCCAACCAGGATTTTCTTGTGAACACCCAAGCTACTTAAGAGCCTGATATGTCAGTTTGGAAAATGCAGTGTAACGTGGGTTATTTTTCAAGTCATTTTAGAAAGAGTTTGTCAGGAGTAAGATGCCAGGGTAATTACTCATGTCTGTCAGGGGTGCGCCCTGGAAGCATTGCCTAACTTTGACCTGCTTCCAGCCATCTGGGAAACAGACAGGTTGCTTGGTGGAATTAATAAAATATTCAAAGGCTGTGTTAGCATCATTTAAGCATGTCATAAGCATATCAATACCAAGGTTTAATTGAGGGCCCCTCATAATCCNGATTTTTAAATGTGATGCTAGTTACTGCAACAGCTCAGTTCTGTGGCCACTGAAGTCGGTTTGAGTTCTGATACTGAGAAATTATTGTTCTTAAGTTGTCAAAATCTGTACAGTCTTTACTGAATAATTTATTACTTTCAGTGCTGCATGCACCAGAAATAGTTCTGGTACCATTCCTGTTCCCAGCTGTAGGAATAGCTGTAATCTGAGTGAGTAGCTCTCTATCTCACAGAACCTGTTTACCTGGGATATTATTGACATAATTGAGGAAAATAAATTGCTTCAGAAGCTGAAGACTGAATGGTTATGTATACGTGCTATTTTGAGGGCCTAGAGACAATATTAATTGCCTGAACAACCACTGAGCCTGCCCCACCTGATACAGGAGTAGAAGCTATCTTTGGAAGCCCAAAGGATGCTGCTTGCCTCAGTGTGGCTTATGGCTTAGCATGGCTCTAGTGCATCTTGCATTCATTCTCAGGATGTTCCCACTGTCACACCAACTGCCTGCAGGCTTTTTGGGAGCAAATGGCTTTAGGAGAATGTCATGCTCCTGGCTACTTTGAGGACCAGTGTTTAGGAAGAACATAGATATGGCCTGCTGTGAGAACTGTTGTGATTTCTACTCATGAAACCCTGGCTGAGAATGATGGAGGCACTGGGCTGAGATTTGCTGTACTTGCCATGGACCTTTTCCTGATAATTAAATGTTTCTCTTTATAAAGCTGTCAAATCTCATACTGCCACTTGCCTTCTAATTCTCCAATAGTATGTAGTAATGTTGCTCTTTCGGTAGTATTCACAGAACATCCTGGTTTAAACAGAAAAAGGAAACAATTTCATTAAAAAAAGAAAACAGAACTCAAGCCCTCTTCCTAACTCTCTTTATCCTTTGCTACAGGTTTATTCCTACTAGCAGAACCTTTCGAGGTGTGTATCTAGAATTATATTCTTTGTCAAAGTCTAGCCATGTTCACATTTTTTGAAAGAAGGCATTAAATATTGTTAGCAAAAATATATGGGTAAATAAATATGTGCATGTAATAGTTTCAAATAAATGAAGGCGTTGCATTCAGAAACTGAAGTAATGCAGTCTTAGAGTAATTCTGTAATGAGAATAGGTAGAGTGCAGCAAAAGCAGGCAGGTTTTACTTCACAGCAACTTGATGTTGACTGCCACATGCCCACAAACTGAAAAAAAAATTTTTGCATGCTTCTTTGGGATTTAAGTTACAAGGCTCAGCTTGGAGTTGCTGAATAGGAAGCTATGACAGATAACAGGTCATGTGCAATAACAGTCTGTGCAGGCTCTTGATAATACAATGTGATTGGAAACTGCTTGCCCCAGCATAAAAGCAAAGCCAGGTACCTTCTATGTGTTGTGGACAAAAAACATAGCGGGGCAGTTGCTGTGAGGAAGCCTGTCAGGTTTGCTTGTGTGCAAGGTATTTTGAAGTGCCTTCCTTGAAATAGGGTTACAATATACACAGTGCTATTTTAAAAGAAATGGAAGTGATGAAGTATTCCAAGGTTGAATGTAATTTCAAGTCTTAGAACGTGTGGGAGTGCCTTAGATTCAGGATCATTTTCATATATAAGTGAATTGGTAGATTCTTGAATCTCATGTCATTCTAGCTACAGAATCTTCCTGACATTCATGGACATCCTGTGTGCCATTGAGATTTGTCACTTCAGCTAAAGCTGGAGAATTTTCTGTCTTTCATGAATTTATCTAGTAGATGCATTAGCCGTCTGTAATCTTGATACTCCTTCGCCTGTGTTGAAGCTGTATTCTACGTGCATCTCTTAATCCATGGAAGCCAGGAATACTTTACCGAAGATACCTTTTACAATTCTGGAGTCTTGTTTGTTTGGGATTCTTCAAAGCAAATTGAAGGAAGGTAAGAATGTACATTCATTGCTGTTATTCTAATATCCAGTACTAGCCAGAATACCCAGAGCAGTTTTCATCTCCAAGCATTTTAAAGACATCTTTTTTTCTTATTCACAAATTATCATCTCCAATTCCTAGATAAATTAAACCAAGGCAGAAAGTTGAGGCAGCTGCCCGAGACCAAGGAGAACTGGTACCATAATCAGTGTTAGCACTTGGAAATTTCCGTTCTTTTTCTTTTTTATTTTTTGAAAATGATATGTGACTCAGATACCCACTGAATTAAAAATTGCTGACTCTTGGTCTCGATGGCTTGGCCTCTCCCCAAACAATTGAATGGGCTGGATGAGTATCACTGAATCATGTCTAGTCTGGCAGGAATGACTGCGTTACAACTGCCAGCATGTAAGTGAGAGGTCGTGGGATGCTCTGGAGACTGACGTCTCGGTCACATTAAAGATTTAATAGTCGCTGCTCAGGGGGACTCCTTTGGAAGTTGGGTGAGCACATTACCAGACCTGAGGCCATAGGGCTGCCACTGAGAACTTGGATCTGCCCTCTAGGCAAAGCACAGGGAGCCACCATACTGAACCAGGGAAAGCTGGCAGGCTAGATAAAGAGACTCTTTTTTTTTTTTCTTAGCACTTAAGCTATGTGCACAAATATTTGATCTTGCTAGCTTATGAATCATGTCTTGGCTTGAGAGGGCTGGTATCGCTGTAAACCTCTGTTGGCTCCAGAACACTTATCCTGGAAAGTCTCCTGTGACACCTAGATTGATTGGGATCTAGTGAAGGGCTGTGGTGAGAAACTAGTGCTGATACCAGTGACTCAGGTTCCGAGTGATGCAGCCTGTGACTAAGTAGCTGCACTCCCAGATAGACTGCCACAACCTCGGGAAGCACAAGACACTGCTCCCAGGCTTGCGTCAGCTCTGGCTTCTAGGTTTGTACATGTGCATTTTTTTCTGTATTCTTCACCAAGGATCCAGCTCCATTCCCCTGAAATGCAATGGCAGAAACCTTTGCAGCTCCCCTGGGTGCCCTGCTGATTTGAACTGCACAGTTCATCTGGTAACAGTAAGAAACAAGCTGGTGGCTTAGAGCTCCATTGACTGGGTGTGTTTGCAGAGCAGAAGGCATATGTATTTGTGTGTGTATGTGTGTGTGAAATTGGACATACGTACTGTGAAATGCTGCCAACTGGTAGAAGAGCAATTGAGCAAAGAGCTTTTATTGCTGTCTCTTCTCCTGAGGATCTTCTTGTGATCAATATGTAATCACCGTGAGAAAGAAGCAGAAGATCCGATGCTCCTAGAATATTTATATTTCATTAGCAGTAAAGCTGGATATCTTTCCTGAGTGTAATTAAACTTAAGTTGGATGATACAAAAAAATAATTCAATAAATATTGATAATGTCAAGTTTTGTTTATTCAGATAACAGTACTTATTTAAGTGGTTTTAGTTTTCCCTTCGATGCCTGAAAATGAAGACATGAATGCTGGGGGAGAAAGGGATAAATGTATGGAAAAAGAAAAATCCGTCAAGTATAAGCATTCTTAGCATTCGTAGCCTCGGGGTTTAAGGAGCTGGAAACAATCAGAGCTGAGAGCAGCACCAGGGCCTACACTTGGATGATGGGTGTGTTAAATTAGTACAACTCGATACATACTACAACCCGGTAATTTGTAGTAGATGAATCTCCGCCTCAGACCTGCTTGGATACGTGCCAGCGCCTCAGAGCTCGCTCTCCTATCCTAGTTTGCCAACTCGGCAGGGATGTCTAGGAATAAATGGATTTGGGAACAGCACGGCTTTTTCACCTCTAGAGGGACCACCAGGATCAGAGATGAAGCCTGCCACAAGCTGGCCATCAGCTCAGCGCGCTCCTTTCCCTGCTTTACCGGCTCTGCCCGAAGACGGAGCGCTCCAGGCTTTATCAGATCATTAAGAATGAGACAGTGGAAGGGGAGGAACCGCGGGAAGGGACATTTTGGCAGGAGTTACACCGGCAGCGTGCTGGGCTGCCTTCAGGGCGGTGAGCAATCCCTCCCCACAGTGCTCGGATGTCTCCTGCACCGGCCCCTCTTCTTCTTCCTCCCCTCGAGAGGAAAGCGTAGGCCGAAGATTGTACTCATGTGTTAGGGTTATTACTCTCTTTTCATTTGTAGCTGTGGTTCAATCCGCTTTGAACCACTGTCCCTCTCCAGTCTGACCTCTGCCACTGCAGAGGGTGGAATGAACCTTCAGAAAATTGTGGGTTACGTGATGTCTGGACATCCCTGTTGCATTTTTGTCTTCATGTCTCCACATTAAACAGCTGCGCTGTGAAATTTCTGCTATGACCAGTTAGGGTAGAAAACTTAGTGCTTTCACTAAAAATGAGAAATCACCGACTGGCTTATTGTTCAGCATAAATTAAGGTAAACATGGTCTCCCTGTTTTCAAATCTCCAAACTAGCCTGAACTTGCTCTTCAGCATGACTACGCTCTTTCAAGCAAAATTCTGCATGGTTTCCTCCTAGTCATTGCCAAATGCGTCTCCATAATCTGATTTATTTACTTTTGATAAATAATTACAGTGAAATGCTTTGACTACATTTTCAGCTTTTTGATCTTAACCCTCCATAAATGGGGATAAAAAGCTTTAGGTATGCAAATATAGTTATGTAGATATATAGAAAACATCCATATGAGAGCATTGTGTGGCCAGTTAAAAGATGAAGTTGAATGAAATTTGTGGTAAGCTTCAGCTCTGAGCTCTGAGTCGTGGTTGGATGACAACGCAATGCACATTTTTCTTGATAATGTTGCTCTGTCCTGACTGTTAACATATCTGGAGAGTTGAAACTTCTGTTTTCTCTTCATATGGAAAACCTGGAGTAGATATCTTTAAGTTTACACTGAAATATGTATCTGCAAGCCCTTGTAATAGTGTGTTGACTGTAGCCTCTCTGCAGCAGACTGGAAAAGAGTGAGGGACACTCTGGAAAAAACGGAAGAAAACTTGTACAGTTCTACACCAGCTCTTAGGGACAAACTCTTGAAAGAACTGAAGAACAATGGCCTTGTTATTAAGGTGTTAGACTGGTAAGTTGATGATTTGGATTTATGTGTTAGCTTTGCAAGATATCACTTATCTGAACATGGGGAGGTCATTTAACCTTTCTGAGGCTCCATTTAGCATCACTGCAATGAAAATAATAATACTTATTTTCTGCTGTCTACTTAGGCAGGTTTTGTAGAGCTCTGAGTACTGCTAAACCTTGAGCTGATGCAACCCTGCGGGCATTGCTGCGCTTACTGGTCAGCACTGGTCTGCTTTATGTGCTTCTGCTATGCCTCCGGAGGAGAACGGAGAGACAGGAGGGAAGGTGACTTTCTGGCATGTTTTTGTTCCCATCTTGCCTCACTGAATGTCTTAGTTTGTGGAGCAACAGCCTAATGTTGCACGTGAGGAGCTGCCTGCAGGTGACTGAATGCCACTTAGTGGCTGCGAAATGGATGATCAGAAAGAAACCAACTGCAAAATGTGCCAGACCCATATTAAATTCAGGAGAGTTTCCAGCCATAGGTTTTGTTGTGTAAGTAACAAAGACCAACAGGTGTTCCAGCATCTGTGGGTCAAGATAGTGAAGTTTGTGTGCTTTCACCAGCTTGGCTCACATCCCTGGGAAAACCCTCTCCTGGGGATCTTTTAGAGGAATGGGCTGTGCCTACCTGGGGCTTGATCGGACACTTCTCAGTGGAAAAGTTCTCCAGTGGAAAGTGTGAGAGAGGGGTCAGTTACGTGAAGTAAGGGGATGATTGTGGTTGCAGGAGAGAGTTGGCGTCACCACGGGTTTGCCTACTTTGGGATTTCTATTTGAGCAATAAACTGAACCTGAAAGAGAGAACTGAATCCAGGTTGGCCACAGTGGCAGTCCTTTCTGAGCAAAGAACTGGGCAAGCTCTTTACAGGTACTGAAGAACACCTTTTTCAGAGTGCTAACTATCTATTCTATGTTCAGGAAAAATAGGCTAATAGTTCCTTCCTTCCTTCTCCAATTACCTCATTTAACAGCCATTTTGTTTTTCTGTGGGTCTTAGGTACTAACAAGGCAGTTTTGTCTCCTTTGCTCCTTCTGCTCGTTGGAGCTCTTTTTGCAGTGGCTACCATGATCATGAAGCACCTGCTTTTGTTTGAGGCAGTGGGAGACCAAAAATCGTGCTCAATGATTATTTGGTGATGGTGGGAGGATTTCATGCAATCCTCTAAGAGCAGGAGGCTTCCATCTGCAAACAACGTCCCACCAAGAATTAAAATACTGCACGTAGATCTGTGTGTTTATCGTAATTCACTAAAAGATTTTAGAAGTTTCACTTCAATAACGAACCAGGGAGAACTGAAGAAATTAGTCTGTTTTAGAAGTACAGAACAGTAGCTGTTGCAACAAGAAGCCAGTTTCAATTGACAGGGAATATTTAGCGCAATTTCCTGTGTGTTCAGTAAACAAGAAGAAAAAGGCCATGATGCTTAAGGAAAATGTAGTAGGAGCAGAGGTGACTGAAGAGCAGTTGAGACTTTTTTCTGATAGTGAACTCAGATTATAGGATGAAATACAAAGACTCTGGCAAAGCAAGTGCAAAGCTTCCTTGCACTTCAGAAGATCTTGGTATTAAACCACTTTGAAAGCTCCATTTGTAGCCCATTTTGTAGCATGCTCGTTTTTATTGCTTTTCACGAAAGGATATTAACGTTTCCATAGCTATTTTCTTCCAGTGATTGGCTTTTTTCTCCTTCAGTACTGGCGGCTTTCAATTCATAGCTCCAATGCAAAGTATGCTTCATGGCAAAATACTTTCTTTAACTGTTGTTATGGCCTCTGTTCATCTGCAAATCCAAGCCCTATGTGCAGCAATGAATTGGTCTGCTGCCAGTTAATCTTCAGTATCTCTACTGCATCTGAATCTGCTCAGGGTACAATCTTGTTTGTCCCCTGCCATTTTGGAGTGAGCCTCCTTTTTCCCACTCCCGCCTTAGCTCACTCAAACTGCCAGATGCCTTTAAAAGGGATCTGGGGAACAGTCCTCTCTTCTGGCAACATGTTTTTTTCAGCACTAACAAAGAACAGGAGGTTTAACAAAAGAATCTCTCTTATTTTGTCTCTCTCCAAAACTGTTCATTTGGACTGTAGTATTGAATTGCCTGAAATAGTCTTGCAAGGCGACTTAAAGAAATGGGCTCTTGTGTCATGGCACAGGTCTGCTCCTCTGGGTATCTGTGCATTGCACATGGGGCAGAGAAATGCTGAACTGGTTTTTTCTGGTTGGTATAGCTGCTTATCCAGTTAGTGGAGAGTGGCCAGCAAGTTTCAAGCTGCCTAAAACTTTTTTTGACTTTCCTTTTTTAGTAGAAATTCTTGCACACAACATAGTTTGATTACTGGCCACCCTGCTGGTCTGTCTTACTGTTTCCAACAGCGAGTGGTGCAATTCAGCTTTCTCCGTGGCTGGGTGGTTGCAGTTGCTTTCCAGTGAGCGATGCCATCATGGAATGAGATTTGTTTTCCAGGAAACCTTTGAAATTGGTTGATTCCTTCTGTGAAGTATTCAGCTCTCACTTTAATTTCTTCAGATCATAATGCCCAAGGGACTTTTGCAAGCATCTATTGTCTTCCTCCTGCGAATTTATAAGAACAGCTCAAGGTTTTCGTTTTTGAAAACTGCCTCATCCCTTCCCCATGCTACCTTTTTATGTTCCTACAGCTCGCTTATAGTCAGGGTATTGCAGGTTGTTACTCTTAAGATAGTGGTAATGAAGGTTGCTGGGGTTTTTTCTTCTCTTTTTTTCCCCCCGCCATGGTGCCATCCTGTTCTTGCATCCTGTAGATAGAGAGTAAGCAAACAGCAGGAAGCAGTTTCATGGCAACCATGCTCTTTTTCTGTCTCTTTTGAAGATTATGCAAAAAGAATGTAGCAAAAAAAATGCAGAGACAGACCTGTGTAATGGCTCTGCTCCTCTCTTGGAGTACTCCTTGGGTATTTCTCCTGATTTTATCTCTCAGTCATATGATCACTGCTCCATAAACCAGTCTTTCACCTCTCCCACCGCTATAAGACCCATGGAAAACTCCACAGACAGCATCACTCTCCATTTTCCCTGTGACCTCTTCTGGGGCCAGTGGTTTTCCATTGTTTCAACCAGTTTTTAAACAAAGGGATGTTACACTCACTTAGCAGAGAGCAATGTGGCTATCACAGCCAGCAGCTTCAGAAAGGTGTTGCGACTCCATTGTTGGCAACACATCAGAATAGAATGAGTTTTAGGGATGCCAAAATAACCTGTTCTACTGCCCAACAGGGTTGAAGTCTTCATTATAATGCACTGAATTTGTTACTTGCATTGCCGAACATGCAACTCATGCAAGCTTTTACTTGTGTGAGTCAGCTTCTACACTCTTGGAAGCTTCTGCAGAATTATGTTCTAAATCAGTTATATGCTCAAAAGATGTGATTTCTCATTGCTTCTGTGAAGGAAAAACATGGAGGCACTTTTGATTGCTCTGAATTTTATTTGCTCTCATATTTAATGTTATAGTCTTATAATCTTTCAGGCAGCATGCACAGACAATTTTAAAAACTTTTTTTTTTTTTTATTTCCTTGTTACAGAACACTGCATAGAGATTAATTTTCCTGCAGTGGTTTCTGAATTCTAAAATGCCAAAACTACTGCTCACAAGAACTGCCTATTTTATATTGCTCTTCCATCTTTAGTGCTTCTGCTGCTCTGCTCTGGATACACAGACCTCTTTAGAGGAATTAGGGAATACTTAATAAATGTAGTTTTTTGTTGCATCTCCTTTTTTTAATGGCTCACTTAATTTTCCTGTACATTTAAATGCTTCTGTTTTTTTCTGTTGGTGTTTGTTTGTTTGTGTTTTTTTGGTTAATTTAGTGTACAAATACAAAGGTACCTGAAAACTTGGTTCTCCCATCCAAAGTAAGAAAACCTGTTACTGCTGTGGAGAAGTCCCTCCATGTTACAGGGGATGAGTTCTCCTATGATTTATTCTTTTTCTAAGAAGGCTGACTTTAACTTCTTGGATAAGGAATGTGATTAACCCACAGGTTGTATTGCAGCTACTTTTTTAACCTTCCAAAAGGATCCTTACTCTCTGTGCCTCTGAAACTGGAAGCAACCTCGATCTGGCTGCCCCATATGTCACATCACCATCCTCAGACCCCTTTTTCTTCTTCCTCTGCAGAGACGTTACAAGAATTAGCATACTTACCTCAACTGTTCCTTGGCTTCTGCTCAGAGAAATGTCCGTCAGATATTTGAGCTTATCTGAATGTTGCAAGTCTCAAACACCTGGTAAACTCTGTTTTCTTCGTGTCTTCCTTTCCTTTTGCTCTTCTTGTCCCATCAAACTCAGAGAAGGAAGCAAGACTGATTTCTAGAGGATTTAGCTGGCAGATTGAGAAATGCAGTAGGGACTGCTCCAGAGTGAAGGAAAAACGGTCCTCACAGTTTTGAAATGGGTTAAGGGTGTCGCGAATGAGTGGTTAGGTCACTTAAATCATCCCTCAAAGGTTTTGCAAGAAAAGATTTTACTGCAAATTTAGAAAATGTGATTTTACAAAATTCGTTGGCAAGGTTCACTCTATTACTTATTAAATGAATGGAATACAAAATCAAAAGGGGGGGTGAGTAGAAAATGATTTATACAGAGATAAAAGTGTAAGGGGTAAGGGAGACCCTCCCGTTGAGTCACCAGGTTCGGACTGGTCCCCCTTGCTTTCTAAACTTCTTCTCAGAGAGGAGCCTAGGTGTGGCTGGATCCAGAACTGGCCTTAGACCACAACGGTTTATGTCTAAAGGATATGTTTAGCAGCAATTCATGGTGTGTTCACAGTTTAAAGAAAGAGAGAATCACAGGAACTTATCAGCTATTAGTCACTGGTTACCTTAACATTTCCGGAGTGATTAAAAAGAATTTGCTATTACAATCACAGTAATGGAGTATTATGTTTGAATCGATTCACACACACACACACGCAATCATAAAAATTCCCCTCACATTCAGTGAAATACTCACATCAAATCAAATGATTTCTCAATGGGTGAAGGTTGAGTCTCAAGGAGATCAGCCCAGTTAATGCCAATGGAGTTCGAGTTATTCTGAGAGGCGTCCCACTCAGAGGGAGTTACTGGGCACAGCCCACTGCCATCCAGAAGAGCTCACAGGGCCTTCCTTGGTACCGCTGTTTATAGGGTCTCAGCGTGACTGACTTTAGGCATCAGTAATTTTCCATCCTGGTCACGATCCACATGATGTAATCCTGATACTTAGACAGTAACTATACAATTCCAGTACTTCCCAGAATGTACAGTTCTGACATTTACCAGGCAGGTGCGACTCCAGGCATCAGTGGTTCCAGGTGCGATGGGGATGTGTAATCGACCCAACTCACTGCTCTTGTACAAAGACAAGGAATGTGCCAAGTTGTCCCAATTCACTGCCTTCATACAAAGACAAGAGAAATGGCACGTCGCACCAACTAACTATTCTTCAGGTGTACGCAAGAATATAATGTTGGCTAGTTCTGAGGTCGCCAGGTGTGACCAGTCATGCCAGCTAACTATTCTTGCAGTGTAAGCAAGAATAACATGTTGGCTGGTTCTGGGATCACCAAGTAAGGGGTGGGGCTTGTACCACCACAAAGGCGAATGGCAAATATTGGTATCAGCCAACCTGCAGAGATGCAGTAGCTTGTCTCAGAAACTGGTAGGGCTGAGAGCTATCTGTTTGAGACTCTAAACCACACTCATAACTCATAAAAATCCACTGTTGTGAGCAATGTTTTGTCTGTGGTAAATATGTTTCTGTAATCCTGAGATTTCACTGCCTTCTACAGTCATTAACACTGGTAATAAAAATGCATCCATCTGCATCAACACCTTTAAATTACTTTATACTTGCTCTGGGATGAATTTAATCCTGTATATCTATTACCCAGTAAAGCAAATGTCTGCTTGATATTAGATTATATTATGGTTTGCTGGTTTTCCTTTTCACAAAAAGGAGAGAAGTTAGGGAGAGTTATGGTAATTTCATGTCCGTTTATGTCCAGTATGCAAAAGTAGACTGGGACCTAAAACAAGGCCCAGTGACCGTGGTGCTGAGATTTATAGCTGTTAAAGTAAATGCTGTATTTCCAGTAAAATTAATGGGTCACAGTCTAAAGCGCTTTGGTAATATTTAATATTCAGACTTCAGGCACAGACACACCTTTGCTTACTGCTGTTAACCCTTGGTTACTGCTTCTTTCCTGGAGGGTTTCACCTCTAGAACTGAGGTGCCAGAACGCACTGACGCAGAGGAGTGTCAATGGTCAGGTCTCGTGGTTCAGCCACACAGACAGTAACCCCAGTGGGAGCGGGAATGTAAACACTTCCAGTTCACTTTGCAAGAGGAGATCTGACTGTACTCTCGAGGCACTTGCTTGCACTGTAAAATTTCACCATACTTTTTAAATTTAGATTTTGGACAGATTCACAAGTCACTTTTCTATTTTGTTATTTATTGTTTGTAACAGAAAGGTGCCATGGGAAGCTACGTCAAGCCACAGACAAGGATGCCATTATGCTGGGTACTGTATAGATACAGGCTGAGAAGAGGGTTTGAAGATTTATAGTACATTTAATTTTCCATTTGTTTGTCATTGATTTAAATTATGTAGTTACAAATATCTTAAATCTGTATAAGCCGGCTTTTCTAGGAAAAGGAAAAGGAACTCTGCAGCCTAAAGTTTGCCTTTTCTCTTATACAAAGTTAAAGAAGTCAATGCAAATATATTTTCCATAGAGGAAGCTGTGTTTACTTGATGTTTCCTGCTGACCCTGTTTTCACATTGTTCTTGGTGCTCTGTGCTTGTTTTCCATCTGCTGCCTGCAGACTTCCCACTTTTCTTAGGTTCCTGGGTCAGCTTTTTTCCCCCTTCTTTTTTTTTTCCCCCATTTTTTTAAACAATTACACTGAAAGCAGTGGTCAAAACTTCAAAGTGAAATCATGTGTTTGGGGGTAAAAATGGTAGAAGTGAGCTATAGTCTGGCTGAGAAACTCCAGAGGCCCAGGTATCTGGATGACAAAGTAACCAGGATAAGGACAGAATGTTAGCTGTAATTTAAAAGTCTGTTTTCCAAGCTTGAGGCAGATTTAATATCAGGGGACAACATCCAATTTCCATAATAAGTCCTACAGGCAGCTGGGAACACATCTCTGAGGAGTAACATGTGTGTCCCTTTTCCCCAGTTACATCAGAATAAGTGGGGGTTAGGTGGGAATGACACCAAGCCAATCTGTTAGCTTTGACCTGTCCAAGAGTTACACTTCTGAAGCATAAATTCCCACTTCCCTAAGTCAGTTTTCTTGTTCTTTTGTGAAACCTATTATGGCTTCTGTGAAGACGTGTGAGAATTTTTACTGTTTTGAGTTGCTAGATGGTGTTTCCAGTGCTGGAGAAACAGAGTAGAATAAACACGGCCAGAAACATGGATCTGGAGAAGGAAAGTCATAATTTGAGTGTCCTGTTGTGTTCCTCCTTTCTCACAGTATCAAGCATAGACCAGTCATCACCGATTCAACCTGCATGCCTCACTGCTGCCCACTGTTATCTCTCATCAACTATCACTCTCCATTTCTCTTATGATTTTTTAATTTATTCAGTAACTTATTTTCTCCAGGTACTTTTTCCCCCTCGGTGTCCATTATATGCTGGTGGAGCATCAAACAACCCCTTGAAATTCCTGCATTGCCTTTCAACCAACGTCTCTGTACTATCTCCGGTCAACAGAGCCAAGCAACTGGCATGTTATGATTTCAGGTACTCCCCTTGACACTTTCACTGTTACGTGGCGCTTCCACATCCACTATTTTTCCTTGTTCTGTTTTGTCACTGACTTAGGCTAAGTGACCAGCTTTCTGTTAGGTCCACAAGGGCTTATCGGAATGCTTATTGATTCAGTACTGCAATAAAAATAATAAACATTAAATTATAGAATGGTTGTAATTATAATAATGGAAAAGTACAGAACTGGAAAGGATCCTACAAAACAAACGAAAAAAACAAAGTGGAAACTCAAGAAGCAGAATAAGCAAAAAAAGGACACTGAAATGAAGAAAAAAATCCAAGAGAAAAATGTAAACAGGAACAGATGGGAAGTAACAAAATAAGAAGGTAGAGAAATTTTGTAGAAAAAGATATGAGAGGGGGCAAAAGAGGAAGAGAAATGCTCAGAGATGGAAACAAAAAAGTAGAGTTCTAGTACTTCTAATGCAGACAAAATTTTCTGCTACCTTTCCTGTGAAAGGTTCGGAATCTGGCTTTGAACTCTTCATACAGACAAAATTAATGAACTTCAGCTGAGGAAGGTAAATGCATGTCATAAACACTGTTAATCTTTGGGGAACTTATAGCAATATTAGTAGAAAAAAAAAGATTTGTTTCTATGTTTACAGACTTAGCATATTAATTATTTAAAAATGTTTTTGAGGCTGCAAAGTAAGGTTTTGCTGGTGATACTGAGTAAAACCCAAATGAATAAAGACCAGAGGTTGTTTTGAAGAGTTGCAGAAAGATCTAATGCTATTATCGTGTGATTGAATGGTGAATGAAATTCGTGTAGATATGCATAAAGGTAATGAACATGGCAAATCCCAATATCTCAGCTTTAAATACACACTGAGGGATACTCAACTAGCTAGTACTGTTCAGGAACTTCAAAAGGCAAGCCCATAAAAATGTAAAATCAATGCTGAGTAGCCACCAAAAAGGGGATAGAATTTAGGAATTATTAGGAAAATATTAAGAAAAGAAATGAGATAACATAGTTTTGCTGGTAGGTGTTCTTGGTGTGCTCACATATTGAATACTGGATGCGGTTCAGTTCTCCCCTCTCAAAGAAGAGCAGAGAATAGTGATATGTATGGATGAATACATGGGATGGTTTGAATATGAAGAACAATTAAATAGACCATGATTTTTCTTCATAGATAAAAGACAGATAGGTGAAGAATATGATAATAACATGAGTGGCACAGGAAAAGAACAAAAAATAATTGTTCACTGTGTCTTCTCATCCAACACCTAGGTGACATCAAATAAAACTAATAATAAAACTACAGGACAAGGGGTAATGGCTTTAACTAAAAGAGGGCAGAGTTAGATTAGATATAAGGAAGAAATTCTTTACTATGAGGGCGGTGAGGCACTGGCACAGGTTGCCCAGAGAAGCTGTGGATGCCCCTCCCTGGAAGTGTTCAAGCCCAGACTGGACAGGGCTTTGAGCAACCTGGTCTGGTGGAAGATGTCCTGCCCATGGCAGGGGGATTGGAACTAATGATCTTTAAGGTCCCTTCCAACCCAAACCATTCTATGATTCTGTGATGATTCTATGTTGTTTCTTTCTCATTGTTCTGCATAAAGCTTGTTCACTACAGACTAGTTAGACCCCTTTTGAAGTATGAATTTTCTTGAGGGTGTGTGTGATGGTTACAAGGATATCTGTTTCTTAATACTCATCTTCACAAAATCTCTTTGAGGTAAGTTCTGTCTTCCCCATACAGAAGTGCTTCTAGGGCATGAGGAGAATAAAATTTGAATCAGTGTTGGGTGATTGATTTAAGAAAACTGGAAGGTAATTCTTCATAGAATTCAGCATGATACCTCACTGCGCTTATTGACAGTGTCCTCCACTGGTGTGGACAGCAGATACAACTGCTGTGTACTTCTGCGCATTGGGACCGTAAGTAGCTTTTATTCAGAAAAAGAGGCACTGAAACTCTGAACAGATGTAAAATGGTGTTTCAGTGGCCTGGTTAGCATACCAGGAGACCTTTAGAAAAGGCAGGGGTAGAACTGTATTCTCCAGCACACCATGCAGCTGCATTAACTGTGCAAAGCTGTTGTTACTATTGCCGTGATCCCCTGTCCTGCCCACTTCACATTTCCTGCTCACAGACAACGTTGTCCTTCACTACACAGCGCAATTAAAATCCATAGTGAGTTGTTCTCTGAAACTGGAGCAAGGGCGGCATCACTGGGCATATGCACAGAGAAGCTAAATTAAAGGTTTCAGGGGTAATGTTAGTTCCGTTATTCTTCACGTTTTTGACTTAGCAACTCTTTTAAAAACATAATTTCCCAGTTTTATTTAAAATTCCCCACCTGAGTGATTCCATCAGATAGCAACATATTGACTTGCTCCTGTCATCAGCTTGTAGTTTCAGTCTCATGCACAAACTCCTGCCTGTGCTGCAGACGCCCTCCTCTCCTCGTTCCCTCAGTTTGTTCGCAATACCCATTCCAGTTGTCTCTCCACCCTCAGGTTCTTTTCAGTAAGATTTCCCTCTCTTTCCCATATTCTTCAGCTCTGATTCCTTGTCTCAGTAGCTTTGCCTCAGTAATCTGTCTAGCCACAATGCCCCACCATGCAACGCCCATGGCTTGTGGTTCCCCTCACACATTTTCCTCAACAATTCCTAATCCTAGTTTGTCTCTGCCACCAGTAGCTCCTAACAAAATCTCCTTGCCAAGACAGTCCCTCCTCTTCTTTTGCGTCTTTCTTGTCCCTTGCCCACTTTGTCCCAAACTTGCTTCTTCTTTCATACCCACTTCTCCAAAGCATTTACAGAATCTTTATTTTCCATTCAAACTTCATTTTAAAAAGTTAAACAAGACGCTCACCATTAAATACTAGTATTATTGTAAGAGGGAAAGGTTATAATTCATCATGAGTGAAATTAAACTGGGAACTAGAAGGCTTCTGGCTATCCATGGAGTGAAATTCTGTAACAGCCTTTCAAAGAGAAGTGAAAAGAGGTATCCTCAACTGTTTGCATCTGTGGCTGTAAGGAAGTTTTATCATGCTCAGGGATAACAGTATCTTTGGAATGTTAGCTATTAATCTCTAATAAATTCCTACTGAGCATACGTAAAAATAGATACTGCATAAGATTATGAATTGTTCATCTTTAGGGGACTATTGATCAGAAAGGCAATAGTAGTATCCTGGATACAAAAACCACGTCTCTGCCGAATTTCAAGTCTCTGCTTCAAACTAGATAAGGAGGAGATACCTCTGTCAAAAAGTGCTGATGTATATATATTTAATGTGAGGAAAATGGTCTTTTTTTTCTTCTTAGCATTGCTCAGGCTTGCAGAATCACAGAATTGGTGAGGTTGGAAGGGACCCCTGGAGATTGTCTAGTCCAACCTCCTTGTTTTGCTGAACTTCATGAGATTCCTGTCTGCAAACTTCTCCAGCCTGCTAAGTTCTCTCCGTCGCGAATGAGTGGTTAGGTTGCTTAAAGAATCACTGTCAAAAGCATTTGCAAGAAATTATTTTAATAAGATATTAAAAAATGTGATTTAATGAAGTTTGTTGGCAAGGTTGACTCTATTACTATTAAATGAATGGAATACAAAATCGAGGGAGGACTGAGATAGAATGATTTATACAGAGATTGAAGAAAGATGTAAGGGGCAAGGGAGACCCTCCTGTTGAGTCACCAGGTTCGGAATGGACCCCCTTGCTTTCTAAACTCCTTCTCAGAGAGGAGCCTAGGTGCAGCTGAATCCAGACTTCGCCTCCAACTGCAACAGTTTATGTCTAAAGGATATGTCTAGCAGCATTTTAAGGTTTGTTCACAGTAAAAGAGAGAAAATCACAGAAATTTAGCAGTAATTAATCATTGGTTAACTTAGCATTTACAAAGTGATTAACAAGAATTCCTTACAATCACAACAGTGTATGATTTGAATAAATTCACACACACACATACACACACACACACACACAGAGGCAGACAATATACATAGATAAAGATACCTGTTAAAAATTCCCCTCACGTTCAGTGAAATACTGACGTCAAATGATTTTTCTCAGCAGGCAAAGGCTGAGCCTCAAGGAGTGAGTTCAACCTAGGTTCCGTCAGTGACAGTAACTTCGAACTTCCGAGCTGGAGGGCTCTGAGAGGCGTCCTAGTCAGAGGGAGATTCTGGGTGCAGCCTGCTGTGGTCCGGGAGAGCTCAAAGGGCCTCACTTGGTAACAGTTTATAGGGTCTCAAGATGATTGACATTAGTCATCAGTAAATTTCTATCCTGGCCACAAGCCATATGAGGTAATTCTGATATCTTGACAGCAACCATACAATTCCAGTACTTCCCAGACTGTGCAGTTCTGACATTTACCAGGCAGGTACGACCCAGGCAGCAGGAGTTCCAGGTGCAGTCAGGGCGTGCCTGATCAGCCCAGTTCCCTGCTCTTGTGCAAAGACAAGAAAAGTGCCAAGTCATCCCAGCTCACTGCTTTTGCAGTACAGGCAAGAACACAATGTCAGATGGTTCTGAGATTGCCAGGTGGTCCGGCGAGGGGGTGCTGTATCACCACACTCTCTGAAAGGCAGCACAACCAACTGGTGTATCAACCACTCCTCCCATTTTGTCTGGCTTGCAAACTTGCTGAGGGTGCACTCTACCCCATCATCCAAGTCTTTAATGAAGAGGTTAAAACAGTACTTGACCCTGTATAGACCCCTGGGGTCCAGCACTAGTGACTGGACTTCATGCCACTCATTGCAAGCCTCTGCATCTCTGAGCAGTTCAGTTTTCAACCCACCTCATTGTCCACTTACCTAGACCACACTTCATCCATTTGTTATGGGAGACAATATTGAAAGCCTTTACTAAAGTAAAGATAAACAACATTCACATCATCATAGAAGGCTATCAGGTTGTTCAGGTATGATTTCTGCTGACTGGTCTCAACTACCCTCTTCTACATCATATGTTTCAAAAGTTTTTTCAGGATTATTTTCTCCATCATCTTCCCAGGGATTGAGGTGAGGCGGCCTGGCCTGCAGTTCCACAGATTCTCCTTCTTGCCCTTCTTGAAAATGAGTGACAGGAAACCCCCAGTTGCCATGACTTTTCAAAGATTATTGAAAGTGGCCTCATAATGACTTTATCCAGCTCCTTCAGCACTCATAGGGTGCACCCCATCAGGTTCCAAGGACTGTACGTCCATTTTGTTTAAATGTTCCCTAACCTGATCCTCATTTCTGACTGAAGTTGGTTTGTCAAATTGCAACCAACTTAAATCTGGTGCTTTGGATGGAAGATGGCTTGTGGCAAGTGATACTATCAGTATGTGATGTGTGTGTGCATGAACATTACAGTGTTCTTCACCCATTAAAGATGCACCTCAGGCCATGTACCTTTAGCTGTCTAATGGTTAAATATGTAATTAAGAAATAGTTTTTTACTTTCCCTCTATAGTTAACGGAGAAAGACAGGCATCTCCAGTTGACCCATCCCACTTATTTTGGATTAATTCTACACTTGGTGTCCTAGGGAATGAAAATTTCATATCTTTTAATTAAATAATTTGTATACTATGTCTTTAAGGGTCAATTCTACCTAATTAAACTGCAAGCACAAAATACTCTTAGGTTTTATTGAGAACAAGATTTCAGTATACATATACAATTTTTCCAGCTGTATTGTCAAAGGCTCAAATTCTTCCTTGTTTTCATCAGAGATGTGGATTAGGGATAAGGCACAAATTCTTTATGAGATTTTCTTAGTGAGGTATAGAATAAGGTGGGTAACTGAATTTGAAAGGTGGAATAAATGCTATCACAACTTACTAGATAGCAGTCACACCTTTTCTGACGCAGACAATGTAGTGCCTACCAAACGTCAGAATCTACTGTGAACTAGATCATGACAATGGGACACGGAAGAGCAGGGCCACCTAGAAGATGGACTAAAGTTTGGTTTATCTGCTTGGATAAACTTCCAAGCTGGAAAGCTCCACAACACTGCAGAAATGTGAGATTTTCCCATGTTCCCACAGAGATCCTGTGTTTGCAGCTGTTCCTCAGGTCTCTCAGGAAGAAGTGGGAATGTACCAGCACATCTTTCATCTAAGAAGATGCAATGCTGGGTGCTGAACCCTGAGATGATATGTGCTTTTCTGCAAAGATGATCCTTGCAAACTTTACCAGCAGACCCAACTAATCTGAGTAGTCCTGGTATAGAGCAAAAATTGATAAGGCATGAGGTGTACCAACTTCAGAAAAAATCCTATCAGACTGTGGACACCCGGACCTAATTTCTTCCATGCTTTTCTTTTGCTGGTGTAGTACTTTCAGCTGTATTACGTCTGCAGCATATTTAGATAACCAACATGTTGGCTAAACTGACCAACCTGCTGGGAGCTCTTATATGGTCCTACACAACCCTTTACAGAGAGGACTTAAAAGAAGTTATATAGGTATATTTAGCTTTTTGTTTAGCAGACAAATAAGCACCACCAACAAGACTGCACTCAAGGGCATGTAAGTGTTTCTCCATGGCTCTGCTAAAAATAAATTGGTTGTAAAATAATAGAATAATAAATAACAGATTGAGAACTTTGGAGCAAATTAGCAGTTATCTGTCAAAAATCCCTACTCTTCCTCCCCCACAAGGCTAAATGGGGCATGAATTGTAACACACAGGAGTTTCAAAGAAATTTTTGTATGAAAAATACTGCAAGTTTCTTTTGGAAAGTATAGCTCTACACCCTAGTGAATAAATAAAGAAGCAAACAAACATACTGACTGAGGATCACTATAAAAGTAAAGTAATGGACATGTTACTTAAGCCTGCACATCACATCTTCTTCACAATTCGATCATTCTGAAATAGTGCATTAGTGTGCTATATTAGCTACCATTCTAATTACTTATTGAAAACTATTTTCTCTTGTGGGAAATATGGAAGATTTCATGGAATAATATGGTGCTGTTTCGTTATCTGGGTTTTCAAATTGTTTCCATGGTGATGTTTTAAGTATTTAATGTTCTTCTATTGATACCTGCATGAAACCGTGTCTGAATTACTTATAATGGCCGTTGTATGTGAGCACACCTTTCTTCTCACAGTTTTCCCTTTGGTGAACCGTGAGGTCTGAGGATTATGTGGGTTCGTATCATTTGATTGCCAAAGTGACTAAAGACTGAGCCTTTCTTCACTGTGCCCTGTGTTCTTGTTTTTCTTTCTTTCTTTTTTTTTTCTTTTTGGATAAATAATACAACAAATATTTACAGAAGAAAATTTAGACCCTGTTCAGGAAAATCCCCTAGCTGCCTGAAAGGACTTTGTGATACACTTGACATGAGGAATTTCTTTGATGATATAAAGTTACTGGCGTAGGATCACAGGCGGGTGTGTTTGGGGTGAATGTGGCCAGAATGATACTCCACCTTAGGGGTTACCAACTCTTGGACTTGCCTTTTCCAGTGGCGTAGAACTGATCTCATATTAAAGTAGTGCAGCTAGTTCATCATGGATGCAGCTAAGAGTCTGGCCCTATAAATCTAATCTTTCTAATCAGATAATCTGATAAATGTCCTTGTTGGAAGTGCAGGAGAATGCTGGGTGGAAGGGAACAGCTGGAATCCTTTCTAAGTCTAATTGCCTCGCGCCATTATTTTCATTTGTGATATAGCCAACAATTGGCCAGGGCATGTAGTGCACAGGCCACCTTTTAACAACAGTTTAGCCCTGCCAGGAAAGGGAAGGAGGGTCATTAATCTTTGACTGTCTTTATGTGCATAACACCCCACAATCATAATGCAAGTCTGATCACCAGTATTCTAACATTGCTAATTGGGAAGAGTTCAGCAGACATGTCTGGTATTCTCTGAGGTCCAGCTGGTATCAAATTTCCAGCAGAGTTTGCTGAGAAACATAAAGGTCAAGTAACTTCCCCAAGGTTACACCATAAGTGGCTCAGCTGGGATTAGGATCCAGATTGTCCTTGCACCTAATCTTTTGCCTTATTAATCACTGTAGTCTCTTTCTACAAATACCTAGCAAGTTCATATTTGTAGCTTTACAAACACAATGTTATGGGCAAACTCATTTAATTTGGGGGAATAGATTTCATGAGAAGGCAGATAATGAAATAGATTAGCAAAGCTAATTTGTAACTGAAATGGAAAACAATTAAGGCTGGATTTTGCTTATGGGAGCTATTTTAATGGCAATGTTGTACTTCTCTTCTTGATCTCTTATTTCTCAAAACTGTGCATATCTTTCTTCTGGGCTCCCCCCTTCAAGAAAGATGAAGAGCTACTGGAGAGAGTCCAGTGGAGGGCTACAGGGATGGTGAGGGGACTGAAGCATCTCCCCTACGAGGAGAGGCTGAGGGAGCTGGGCTTGTTCAGCCTGAAGAAGAGAAGGCTGCGAGGGAACCTAATATATGCTTATAAATATCTGAAGGGTGGGTGTCAGGAGGATGGGGCCAGACTCTTTTCAGTGGTGCCCAGCGACAGGACAAGGGTCAACAGGCACAGACTGAAGCACAGGAAGTTCCATCTGAACATGAGGAAGAACTTCTTCCCTCTGAGGGTGACGAAGCACTGGAACAGGCTGCCCAGGGAGGTTGTGGAGTCTCCTTCTCTGGAGATATT